>OKIW01000171.1_pt1 | contig 1034 bp, 1 predicted proteins | sample 1612991 | NCBI WGS metagenome assembly OKIW01 (sample SAMN04436827, study PRJEB24849) | human gut metagenome | biome: human gut; feature: NICU; material: stool | host: Homo sapiens | place: USA: Saint Louis, MO | collected 2011-06-23 | reverse complement strand
GTTATCAATCATGAAGGCACCAAAATATCCTGAAACGCACTTAATTGAAGCGATCCAAGTTCCATACGTGTATCACTAAAAATACTTGTGGGAATTTTCCCTACAGTGGCCACTGGCAGTTGAAAAACCACTGTTGCTAACGTAGCTAAAATAATCATCACCAATGAAGCTGGTATCATCGCATTCCACTTTTTCGGAAAGAACACTAATCCAAGCACCACTAAAATCGACATAACCGTCGTTGGTATACTTAAATCAAAGCCCAATGAACGATAACTGCTGATTTTCTCAGAAATTATCAAGCTGCCCCAACGCTATAATAATAGCAATTCCTGAAGTAAACCCGGTAATGACCGGTGACGGAATAAAAGAAGTCAAGCTCCCAAAACGCAAAGTCCCTGCCAAAAGCAAGAAAATTCCCGCCAAAAAGGTGGCCAACAAAATCCCTTGCATGCCATGCACTGCCGCAATTGACATTAAAATAGCTGCCATCGCACCTGTTGGTCCTGAAATTTGATAAAACCCACCCGAAAGGCTCCCAATCACAATTCCAGCGATAATCGCCGTGATCATGCCAGCTGCTGCAGTGGCGCCGCTAGAGACCCCAAACGCTACCGCTAACGGCAACGCGACGGCTGCGACAGTCAAACCTGCCAAGAAATCTTTTTTCAATTTTTTTTGATTATACACTTTAAATTCATCCCTTATCATTTGTGTGTACTTTTTAAACATTCGCATCCTCTTTTCATGAAATTTCCATTCTAAAGATATCATATTTTCGGAAAGATAATAAGGTGTTTTGTGAAGGAAATCGCTAAAAATTTTTTTCACCTCATTTAGACAAAATTGTCTAATATTTTAAGAATTTAGCCACCGCTGTTTCCTAGAGTATGATATGCTTAACTAGTAAACAGGCTTCACAAACTTACATTAATTGGGGGAAACTATTATGTGTACAGGCATCAAGATTATTTCCAAAACAAATGATATTTTTTATGGACGTACGATGGATTTTACGTTTGACTTTTTTGGCA
>OKIW01000128.1_pt1 | contig 1173 bp, 1 predicted proteins | sample 1612991 | NCBI WGS metagenome assembly OKIW01 (sample SAMN04436827, study PRJEB24849) | human gut metagenome | biome: human gut; feature: NICU; material: stool | host: Homo sapiens | place: USA: Saint Louis, MO | collected 2011-06-23 | reverse complement strand
GGAAAAAGCCAAGAAACTGTAACGCCTTGAGAGGAGGGTGATATGGCTATGACTTACCATCTGGATGTAGTCAGCGCGGAAAAACATATGTTTTCCGGCCTGGTGCAAAAGATCCAGGTGACAGGTAGCGAAGGCGAACTGGGGATTTTCCCTGGCCATGCGCCGCTGCTGCCTGCCATCAAGCCTGGCATGGTGCGTATTGTTAAGCCGCACGGTGAAGAAGAGTTCATCTACCTGTCCGGCGGCATCCTAGAGGTGCAGCCGAGCGTGGTTACCGTGCTGGCGGACACTGCTATCCGTTGTACTGACCTCGACGAAGCGAGAGCGCTGGAAGCTAAGCGTAAAGCTGAAGAGCACATCCGTAGCTCTCATGGCGATGTCGACTATGCTCAGGCATCTGCGGAACTGGCGAAAGCGATCGCAAAACTGCGCGTTATCGAGCTCACCAGAAGAGCGATGTAACATTTTGGCGCGTGCATAACGCAACCAAAATTAAGAAAGCGGCCTATTTGGTCGCTTTTTTTTTGCTTTAAAATAAGCGTTTCAACCCGGTGGGCATTGTGATGTATAACCCTCGAGAGAGGCTAAAAATGTCTCCGATCGCCGACAGTTCCACCCAGACTGGGGTTATCTGAATGTTAACTGCGGCGCGCCTAGTGCCCCATGGCCTGCGCCGGGTTCGTGAAGAGAAATATGTAGTAATATCGTCACTAAAGAGTTCTACTTTCGTCTATCAAAATGGAGTTATCAGGTTGCTTATGTCGAACAGCGCAATGAGTGTGGTGATCCTCGCCGCGGGCAAGGGAACACGCATGTATTCCGATCTTCCCAAGGTGTTACATCCATTGGCCGGTAAGCCGATGGTGCAGCACGTCATTGATGCCGCGATGAAACTGGGCGCGAAAAACGTCCAATTGGTCTACGGCCACGGCGGTGAGTTGCTGAAAAAGACCCTGACCGACAGTGCGCTGAACTGGGTGCTGCAGGCCGAGCAGTTGGGGACCGGCCACGCCATGCAGCAGGCTGCACCGCATTTTGCCGATGATGAAGACGTGCTGATGCTGTACGGTGACGTTCCGCTGATCTCTGTCGATACCCTGCAGCGCCTGCTGGCGGCGAAGCCACAGGGCGGCATTGGTCTGCTGACCGTAAAACTGGCTGATCCGAGCGGAT
>OKIW01000116.1_pt1 | contig 1251 bp, 1 predicted proteins | sample 1612991 | NCBI WGS metagenome assembly OKIW01 (sample SAMN04436827, study PRJEB24849) | human gut metagenome | biome: human gut; feature: NICU; material: stool | host: Homo sapiens | place: USA: Saint Louis, MO | collected 2011-06-23 | reverse complement strand
GAAAATCAACGCGCGACTTTACCGCGACGCGCCTAAAAATGCGGCTTAGGGTGAAGAAGTGTGATCCTGCCTGAGTGAAAAATAGCGATTTACCCTATACTACGCACACGTTTTCGTACAGAGGCAATGGACATATTATGACGCAGGATGAACTGAAAAAAGCGGTTGGCTGGGCCGCGCTGGATTACGTAACCCCTGGCACCATCGTTGGGGTAGGTACCGGCTCCACCGCCGCCCACTTTATTGACGCGCTCGGCTCGATCAAGCACCAAATCGAAGGGGCGGTGTCCAGCTCCGACGCCTCCACCGCCAAGCTGAAAAGCCTCGGCATCCACGTGTTCGACAGCAACGAAGTGGATTCTCTGGATATTTACGTTGATGGTGCGGATGAAATCAACCGCCAGATGCAGATGATCAAAGGCGGCGGTGCCGCGCTGACTCGCGAAAAAATCATTGCCGCCATCGCGCGCAAATTTATCTGCATCGTCGATGCCAGCAAGCAGGTCGACGTGCTGGGCAAGTTCCCGCTGCCGGTCGAAGTGATCCCGATGGCGCGTTCCTATGTGGCGCGTGAACTGGTGAAGCTGGGTGGCTTGCCGGAATATCGTCAGAATGTGCTGACCGATATTGCCGGCGTGGTGACCGTCGGTGTGTTCGCCAACCGCGGCGCCGATGTGGCGTTGGGCGGCACGCCTGAAGGTGTGAAAGTCGTCGAATAACCGCATGTGTTAGCAGGGGCGTCGCCATGGCGCCCCTCAGGAATACGATCTTGGATCCCAGCGGACCGCATAATTCACTGGCTAAAATATCTTTTCTTTAAAGCGCCAAATTTGGTGACATATGTCACATTGTCAGCGTTAGCTCCACAAAGCTTCTGTCTATTTCTTTCCCTATGGCATTTTCTGCCACAAACCGCCAACATCGCTGAGCCTTGTACTGACGGGCGGGCAATCGTTTGTATTGCCGCCCGCGTTATTTTTGTTATGTTGGATGCGTGCTGTTAACAACAGCCGCTTCTGAAGTCTGAACATAGGGTCGGGTAAATGGCAAAAGTATCATTGGAGAAAGACAGGATTAAATTCCTGTTGGTGGAAGGGGTTCATCAGAGCACGGTAGATAATCTGCTGGCAGCCGGATATACCAACATTGAATATCACAAAGGTGCGTTAGACACCGAAGCGCTTAAGGCATCCATCCGCGATGCGCACTTCGTCGGCATCCGATCGCGTACGCATCTGACCGAAGAAGTCT
>OKIW01000103.1_pt1 | contig 1418 bp, 3 predicted proteins | sample 1612991 | NCBI WGS metagenome assembly OKIW01 (sample SAMN04436827, study PRJEB24849) | human gut metagenome | biome: human gut; feature: NICU; material: stool | host: Homo sapiens | place: USA: Saint Louis, MO | collected 2011-06-23 | reverse complement strand
AGCATTGTACATGGGCATAATAATTGAAACAAGTGCTGTTTCCATTTGTTCACTCCTCGTTGCATTTTATGTAAGAATGTAACAGTTTATATTATCGCATAGCTCTTTTATTATTTCAACGTTCCTTGTTTCCAAAAAAAGTTTGAGACATAAGCTTAAATAACTAATGTCTCAAACTTTTAACGGTAAATTCTAATAGCATTCTCTTTACAATAATCCATCGTCAATTCTTCACGTTCTTCAGACTCATCCAATCCTCTTGATGATACTTTATCAAAGAGAATTTTGATGGTTTGAAGCAGAATTTTCATATCCAATAGTAATGAATAATTCTTGATGTACAGTAAATCAAAGTTCAATTTACTATTGTAGTCAGAAGCATACTTCCAATAAACTTGGGAATAGCCAGTAATCCACGCACGTACATTGTGACGTAAATAGTAATTCGGGTTTTCCTTATTAAATAGATCAACAAAGAATGGTCGTTCAGGACGTGGTCCGACAATGGACATATCCCCGCGAATAACATTGATTAGTTGTGGCAACTCATCAATACGTAAAGCGCGCAAGTATTTACCAACTGTAGTGACGCGCCAGTCATTACTTGTAGATAACACTGGACATGATATTGCTTCCGCTGTTGCCGACATCGTTCGGCCATTCCCTAAATTCAATTTCCATATCTTCAATGGGCCGACCGGCCTGAGGATGATGGGCTAGGATATTGATGCTGCTACGAATGGATGCCACGGCCTTTTGCGCAGCGCTTCGTGCTTTTCTTCTCGCTCGACGTATTCACGGATAGCCTCGCGCATAATCCAGTGCGCACTTCGCTGACGCGTGGCCGCGATTTGTTGCACCCGTTGCTTGAGCTCATCATCAATTTTTATCGATGTAGCCGTAGTCATAAGTAGCCTCAGTTAGCTAAAGGTAATACCTCTGACGACTATAAGGCTCAACATGCCAGACTATCCATTTTTTGTGCGCCGGGTTTGCCTTAAGCCATCAAGCTCACGTGCGCGGCGACGATGCGCCAACCGCAGGGCAACTTGACCCAGGTTTGCATCTGGCGGCCAACGCTTTCGCTGCAGGGGCGGCGGAATTCGGTACTGGCGACGGCCATATCGTCACCGTAGGTGGTGATAACGGTGTTCTCCAATAGGCGATCCAACCCTTTGGAAGGACGCTGTTGGCGGAAGTCACGGATCTGATCGATGCCGTACAAATTCTCCGTCGCGCCGTAACGGACGGTACGACCATCGTGCCAAAACAACTCATCCAGCACCTCAATATCATTGCCGATCAGCGCCTGTTCGTAACGGTAAAAGGCGGCGTTCACCTCTGCCAGCACCGCCGGACGATCGATATACTCACTTTTCATCATTTAGTCCTGTTTTCCCGGTAAAACACATCTTGCC
>OKIW01000076.1_pt1 | contig 2320 bp, 1 predicted proteins | sample 1612991 | NCBI WGS metagenome assembly OKIW01 (sample SAMN04436827, study PRJEB24849) | human gut metagenome | biome: human gut; feature: NICU; material: stool | host: Homo sapiens | place: USA: Saint Louis, MO | collected 2011-06-23 | reverse complement strand
ATGGAGGAAGAAAAATCCAATGGTGCAGCGATCTCTGATACGGCGATCACATCGATTAAAACTGGGTTGATGGGTCCGCTGGCTGGGATTGGCGATTCGATTATTTGGGCAGCATTAATGCCGTTAATCATTTCCATTTTTATTCCAATGGCTAAAGGAGGTAACGTGATTGGAAGTATCGGTCCGTTGGTTCTGTACACAGCCATTACATTATACATCAGTTGGACGTTAGTGAATAAGTCCTATACATTAGGGCGTAATTCAATCTTAAGTTTGTTAAAAGACGGCAAAATTAAGCAAGTCATTTATTCAGCAAATGTTTTAGGAATGATGATGATGGGCGCTTTAAGTGCGAGTTATGTTAAAATTGCTAGCCCGATGACGTTTAAAGTTACTGGCGGTGCCACGATTGTTTTACAAGATATTCTAGATCAAATTATGAAAGGGTTACTTCCTTTAGCAGCAGTCATGGCTATTTATTTCTTCATGGTAAAAAAAGGCCCACGTTACGGTATCATTATCGGCACGATTGTCTTAGTTAGTTTGGTCACTTCATTCTTTGGTTTGTTATAAAGGAGAAAATAATGAATAGTTACGAAAAATTCCACTTAAAAGAAGTCATTAATGCTTCTGGCAAAATGACCATTCTAGGTGTCTCCAAAGTTTCGGAGGCAGTCCTCGCGGCTCAACGATTCGGCGGCGGACATATCTTTGATATGAGTGAACTTAGTGTGCAAACAGGGGCCTTTTTAGCCAACTTGTTGAAGGTAGAAGCTGCCCAAATCGTTTCCTCGGCTTCGGCGGGGATTGCCCAATCGGTGGCTGCCTTGATTGGAAAAGGCAGCTTGTACCACGCGTATCATCCTTATACAGAAAAAATTGAACAGCGAGAGATTGTTTTACCTAAAGGGCACAACGTGGACTACGGCACGCCTGTAGAAGTTATGGTAGCGCAAGGCGGCGGCCAAGTGGTGGAAGCTGGCTACGCCAACATGTGCAGTCCAGAACACGTGGAAATGATGATTTCTGAAAAAACAGCGGCCATTCTATACATCAAAAGCCATCATACCGTGCAAAAAAGTATGCTGACGGTGGCCGAAGCGGCCAAAGTGGCGCAACGCCACAAGGTGCCGCTAATTGTTGACGCGGCAGCAGAAGAAGATCTTTTTAAATACACCGAAGCAGGCGCTGATTTGGTGATTTACAGCGGCGCCAAAGCCATTGAAGGGCCAAGTGCCGGTTTAGTGGTCGGGAAAAAAGAATACATTGACTGGGTGCGCCTACAAGGTAAAGGCATTGGTCGAGCAATGAAAATTGGCAAAGACAATATCTTGGGCTTTACGCAAGCAGTGGAAGAATATTTGGCGCATGGCAGTGAATCAGGGGCTTCGATGCAAGAGCGCTTAAAACCGTTTGTTGAAGCCATCAACAACCTGTCAGGTTTAACCGCCAAAATTGTCCAAGATGGCGCTGGACGAGACATTTATCGCGCCAGTGTCAAAGTGGACGGCAGAAAAACCGCTAAGGAAGTCATCCAAGCATTAAAAGCAGAAAGTCCAGCCATTTATACGCGAGAATATCAAGCCAACAATGGCATCATTGAATTTGACATTCGTTCTGTCAATCAAGAAGAAATGAACAAAATCGTGCAACGATTACAAGAAATTATGGACACAAAGGAGAAATAAGCCATGTCATTAAAACCTAATTATTTAGAAGAACGCATTTGTTTAAACGTCTTAGCCAATTCAGTAGAAAATGCCCAAGCCTGTTATGAAGCAGCAGAAGGGCATGTTGTGTTAGGCATCCTTTCAAAAAACTATGAAACCGATGAAGCAGCCATTGACGATATGAAAAAATACCAAGCAGCAACCAACAACGCTTTATCTGTCGGCTTAGGGGCTGGCGATCCTAATCAAAGTCAAATGGTGGCTCGCTTATCAGAAGTTCTACAACCGCAACACGTGAACCAAGTCTTCACAGGTGTCGGCGCTTCGCGGGCCTTACTTCGTCAAGACGAAACAGTGATTAATGGCTTGGTTTCACCCACAGGCAAAGTTGGCTATGTTAACATAGCGACAGGTCCGTTAAGCTCGGGTGCGCCAGCGGCGGAAGTACCTATCGAAACCGCCATCAAATTGTTGAAAGACATGGGGGGCAGTTCCATTAAATATTTCCCGATGAAAGGCTTGGCTCACAAAGAAGAATACCAAGCAGTAGCAGCAGCTTGTGCCAAGTATGACTTTTATTTAGAGCCAACAGGGGGCATTGATTTAGAAAACTTTGAAGAAATTGTTCAAATTGCGGTGGATGCCGGCGT
>OKIW01000034.1_pt1 | contig 50375 bp, 39 predicted proteins | sample 1612991 | NCBI WGS metagenome assembly OKIW01 (sample SAMN04436827, study PRJEB24849) | human gut metagenome | biome: human gut; feature: NICU; material: stool | host: Homo sapiens | place: USA: Saint Louis, MO | collected 2011-06-23 | reverse complement strand
GCAGGCAACGACCCGAAGGGCGAGGCGCAACGCGCCGAGTAATCCTTCCCCCACCACCATCACTTGCATATCGTTTTGAATACCCCCTTCGCTCATTGCCCCATATTCATCCCATGCGGGAAGGATGAGAAGCTTCGACTAAGGTTCGATTCGAGCGAAGCGAGAAAGCGTTGCCGCAGGCAACGACCCGAAGGGCGAGGCGCAACGCGCCGAGTAATCCTTCCCCCACCCTCACTTCTTCTGTAGCTCAATTATCCCTGAAAAATACGTTGCCACCCGTTGTGCCGTTGCCTTGTCGTAGGCCGGGTAAGGCGCAGCCGCCACCCGGCGATGCACGGCTACATCGGCGGCAGCCGGCGCTTAACCGGCGAACTCTTCACGATAGAGGTATTGCACTGGGCATGCTCCGCCAGGCCGTCGAGCAGCGTATCCAACTGCTCTATCGACCGCACCACCAGCCTGATGACAAAGCAATCTTCGCCGGTCACTTTGTCGCTTTCAATGCACTCCGGCATCGCCTGAATATACTTATCAACTTTATGTAACAACCCAGGCAATGGCCGTACGCGCACCAGCGCCTGCAGCGTATAGCCTAACGCCGCAAGATTCACCCGCGCGCCATATCCCTGAATCACCCCGCGCTCCTCAAGCCTTTTCAGACGCTCCGCCGTACTGGGCGATGTCAGGCCAATGCGGCCGCTCAGCACCTTCAGCGATACGCGCGCATCCTCCACCAGACAGGCTAAAATTTGTCGGTCGATATCATCAATAAGGTTATCCATCATTTTCACCTAATTTTAAAAAGCTATTTACGCTTTCACCCTTATATCACCCCTGTAAAAGCCGACAACAATTTTCGACAATAGCGTCATTAATCAGGAGGTGGATGATGCGTGATTTACATAAAGGCGTCTGGCAAATGATTCTGGCAATGCTAATTTCCGGATCGATTGGCGCGTTTGTTTTACTTTCCGGCCTGCCGGTGACGGAAGTCGTGTTCTGGCGCTGTCTTATCGGGGCTATTGCGCTGTTTATTTTTATTCGGATGAGTCGAAAACCGTTTAGCCCTCTCACCCGCATTACGCTGCTGCTGGCTATCCTCGGCGGCATAGCTTTAGTGGTGAACTGGCTGCTGCTCTTCGCAGCCTATGAACGGATCTCTATTGGTCTTTCTACCGTGGTGTATAACACCCAGCCGTTTATGCTGGTATTGATGGGGATGCTTTTCGGTGAGCGCGTCAGCCTGGTAAAATGGGGGTGGCTGTTCCTCGCCTTTGGCGGCGTGGTCATTTTGCTCTCCACCGAGTTAACCGGCGCACGTGGCGCCGACTGGCTCGCCGGTATCGGCCTGGCGCTGGCCGCGGCCTTCTTCTACGCGCTCACGGCGCTAATTACCCGCAAGCTCAAATCCCTCGCGCCGCAGCATATCGCCTTTATTCAGGTGCTCACCGGCGTGGTGATGCTTTTACCGCTGGCGCATATGCCGTCGCTCACGCCTCCCTTCCCTTGGGTGATGCTATTCACGCTGGGAATCGTGCATACCGGCGTGATGTATCAACTGCTGTACAGCGCGATACAGAAGCTTCCCACCCCTATTATCGGCTCGCTGTCATTTATCTATCCCGTCGTGGCGATCGTTGTCGATAACCGGGTATTTGGCCATTCGCTAAACCTGGTACAGTTGTTCGGCGGCGCGCTGATCCTGTTGGCCGCGGCAGGCAACAATCTGGGCTGGGGCGAAAAAAAACCCCGCCAATGCGGGGTTGGTATCAAAACAGCGAATTAGCGACGGGCGCGAACAATCTGGTATTTGCGCGTCAGGTACTCGACCGGCGCGCTCCAGATATGCACCAGACGGGAGAACGGGAACAGCACAAACAATGTCATCCCCAAGACCAGGTGCACGCGGAAAATAAACGCCACGCCGTCCAGATGCTGTGAAGCGCCGCCGTGGAAGGTCACCACCGACTGCGCCCAGCCCACCAGTTTCATCATTTCGCTACCGTCCATATGCTGAGCGGAGAACGGAATGGTCAGCAGGCCGAGGGCACACTGCACCATCAGCAAGGAGAGGATCAAAATATCCGCTCCGGTAGTGGTGGCGCGAACGCGCGGGCTCAGCAGACGGCGTTTCAGCAGCAGTAGCCCTCCCACCAGCGTCATTACGCCGCAGGCGCCGCCCGCAATCATCGCCATCTTCTGCTTCACGTCGATCGGCAGGAAGGATTCGTACATCCAGTGCGGCGTCAGCATACCGAGAAAGTGGCCGGCAAAGATCCCCAGAATCCCAATATGAAACAGGTTCGAAGCCAGATTCATCCCTTTACGGTCCAGCATCTGGCTGGAGGCCGCGCGCCAGGTGTACTGCCCATAGTCGTAGCGCAGCCAGCTGCCGACGAGGAACACCGTCCCGGCGATGTACGGATAAATGTCAAAGAAGAACATATTAAGGAAGTGCATTATTGCTGTCCTCCGTTAGAGATATTCAAATATTGCGGGGCAACGGCTCCGGCAAAACGACGCTGGTGAGCGGAGATCTCCGAATCATCGCAGCCCCGATCGGCAAAGAATTTCACCTGTTCTTCTTCCCAGACGGCGTCCAGCGCCTGCGGCGTATCGTCGCGAGCTTCATCGGCGATTTTTTCCGCCACTTTCCGGCTATCAACCTGCGCGTTAGCCAGCTTGAGCAGCAGCTCAAACAGCGCCGCGTAGCCGCTCTCGCGCTGCTGCAGGCGAGCGCTGAGCAGGCCGAGTATCGGCGCGATATCCTGCAATCCGCCGCGCGCTTCCGCTTCCGGCAGCTGCGCCAGATACTCCAGATACAGCGGGAGATGGTCCGGTAGTTCGCGGCTGTCCAGCTGCAGACCGTGGCGCTCGTACTGCGCCATCAGGTCGACCATCGCCTGGCCGCGATCGCGGGATTCACCATGCACGTGCTCAAACAGCAGTAGCGAGGTCGCACGGCCGCGATCGAACAGTTCGCTGTAGCGAGACTGCGCGTCCAGTACATCCTGGGCCGTGAGGTCACGCAGGAAAACGCTCAGCTTATGGGCATCCTCCGGCGGGAGCTTTTCCGAAGCGGCGATAGCGTCAAACAGCTCCTGCTGATGCTGCCATAAGGCAGCGTCAGGGTACTCGAGAAGACGCGACACAATGACGAGTTCAATCATGGGTGCGGCTCCGTTTTGCTGGTGACGTCGATAGCATCGATACGGCGGCTGTTGAACAGATTGAACTGGCTGTCAGAACCGTGGCAGCCGTCGCCGAAGGTAAAACCGCAACCGCTTTTCTCCGGGAAGGCGTCACGGGCCTGCTCGCGGTGGCTGCTCGGCACCACGAAACGGTCTTCGTAGTTAGCGATAGCCAGATAGCGATACATCTCCTGCGCCTGGGCTTCAGTAAGTCCAACCTCTTCCAGCGCCCGAGTATCCACGACACCGTCCACGGTTTCCGCGCGCTTGAAGTGGCGCATCGCCAGCATGCGTTTCAGCGCCAGCAGCACCGGCTGGGTATTGCCCGCGGTCAGCAGGTTGGCCAGATACTGAACCGGAATACGCAGGCTTTCCACGTCAGGCAGAATACCGTTGCTGCCCAGTTCCCCCGCGTCGGCGGCCGACTGAATCGGCGACAGCGGCGGCACGTACCAGACCATCGGCAGCGTGCGATATTCCGGATGCAGCGGCAGCGCCAGCTTCCAGTCCATCGCCATTTTGTACACCGGCGACTGCTGGGCGGCTTCGATAACCCCCTGCGGCACGCCGTCCTTCAGCGCCTGCTCAATCACTTTCGGGTCGTTCGGGTTAAGGAACACGTCCAGCTGGCGCTGATAGAGATCTTTCTCATTCTCCGCGCTGGCGGCATTTTCAATGGCGTCCGCGTCGTACAGCAGCACGCCGAGGTAGCGAATACGCCCCACGCAGGTTTCCGAGCAAACGGTCGGCATCCCGGATTCGATACGCGGGTAGCAGAAGATGCACTTCTCCGATTTCCCGCTCTTCCAGTTGAAGTAGATTTTCTTGTACGGACAGCCTGTGATGCACATGCGCCAGCCGCGGCACTTGTCCTGGTCGATCAGCACGATGCCGTCTTCTTCACGTTTATAGATCGCGCCGCTCGGGCAGGTCGCGACGCACGCCGGGTTCAGGCAGTGCTCGCACAGGCGCGGCAGATACATCATAAAAGTGTTTTCGAACTGGCCGTACATCGCCTTCTGCATGTTTTCGAAGTTCTGGTCTTTGGCGCGTTTTTCAAATTCGCCGCCCAGAATCTCTTCCCAGTTCGGGCCGCTGGTGATTTTATTCATCCGTTGGCCGGTGATCAGCGAGCGCGGGCGGGCGATCGGCTGATGTTTGCCCTCCGGCGCGTTGTGCAGGTTCTGGTAGTCGTAGTCAAACGGCTCGTAGTAGTCGTCGATGCCCGGCAGATGCGGGTTAGCAAAGATTTTACCCAGCAGCATCGCGCGGTTGCCCATCCGCGGCTGCAGCTTGCCGTTGATCTTACGGATCCAGCCGCCCTTCCACTTCTCCTGGTTTTCCCAGTCGGTCGGGAAGCCGGTGCCCGGCTTGCTTTCCACGTTGTTGAACCAGGCGTATTCCATACCTTCACGGCTGGTCCAGACGTTTTTACAGGTGACCGAGCAGGTATGACAGCCGATGCACTTATCGAGATTCAGCACCATGCCGACTTGTGAACGAATTTTCATTTTACGCTCTCCTGTACCTGGTCGTTACCTTCGCCATCTAACCAGTTAATATTCTTCATCTTACGTACCACCACGAACTCATCGCGGTTAGACCCTACCGTGCCGTAGTAGTTAAAACCGTAAGCCAGCTGCGCATAGCCGCCAATCATATGGGTCGGTTTCGGCGTAATACGGGTCACGGAGTTATGAATCCCGCCGCGCTGCTCGGTGATCTCGGAACCCGGCAGGTTTACGATACGTTCCTGGGCGTGATACATCATGGTCATCCCGGCCGGCACGCGCTGGCTGACGACCGCGCGGGCGGTCAGCGCGCCGTTGCTGTTGAACACTTCGATCCAGTCGTTATCCTCGATCCCCAGGTCTTTAGCGTCCGCTTCGCTCATCCACACAATCGGGCCGCCGCGGGACAGCGTCAGCATCAGCAGATTGTCGCTGTAGGTGGAGTGGATACCCCACTTCTGGTGCGGCGTCAGGAAGTTGAGCGCTTTTTCCGGGTTGCCGTTGGATTTCGCGCCCATTACCGCCTTCACCGAACGAGTGTCGATTGGCGGACGATAGACCAGCAGGCTTTCGCCGAAATCGCGCATCCACTGGTGATCCTGATACAGCTGCTGGCGGCCGGAAAGCGTGCGCCACGGGATCAGCTCATGAACGTTGGTGTAGCCAGCGTTGTAGGAAACGTGCTCATCTTCGAGTCCGGACCAGGTCGGGCTGGAGATAATTTTACGCGGCTGGGCCTGAATATCGCGGAAGCGAATTTTCTCTTCCTCTTTATTCTTCGCCAGATGCGTATGGTCGCGACCGGTAAACTCGCTGAGCGCCGCCCAGGCTTTCACCGCGACGTGGCCGTTGGTTTCCGGCGCCAGGGTCAGGACCATCTCTGCCGCATCAATTGCCGTATTGAGACAAGGCTGACCTTTCGCCGGACCGTCCGCTTTGGTGTAGTTGAGCTTACGCAGCAGATCCATCTCGCTCTGGGTGTTCCAGGCGATGCCTTTACCGCCGTTACCAATTTTCTCCATCAGCGGGCCAATAGAGGTAAAGCGTTCGTATGTCGCCGGATAATCGCGTTCGACGGTCAGAATATGCGGCGCGGTTTTTCCCGGAATCAGATCGCATTCGCCCTTTTTCCAGTCCTTAACGTCCAGCGGCTGCGCCAGTTCGGCGGCGGAATCGTGCTGGATGGGCAGCGTGACCACGTCGGTCTCTTTGCCCAGGTGCCCTACGCAGACTTCAGAGAATTCCTTCGCGATGTCCTTGTAGATATCCCAGTCGCTTTTCGATTCCCAGGCGGGATCGACGGCGGCAGACAGCGGATGAATAAATGGATGCATATCCGAGGTATTCATGTCGTCTTTTTCATACCAGGTGGCGGTCGGCAGCACGATGTCGGAGTACAGGCAGGTGCTCGACAGACGGAAGTCGAGGGTCACCACCAGATCCAGCTTGCCGTCGAGACCGTTATCTTTCCACTCCACCTCTTCCGGCTTCACGCCGCCCTGCTTGCCGAGATCTTTGCCCTGAATACCATTTTCCGTACCCAGCAGGTACTTGAGCATGTATTCGTGGCCTTTACCGGAAGAGCCCAGCAGGTTAGAACGCCAGATAAACAGGTTGCGCGGATGGTTTTTACCGTTTTCCGGTTGCTCAGCGGCAAAGCGAATGGAGCCCTCTTTCAGCGATTTGACGGTGTAATCAACCGGCGTCATGCCCGCTTTTTTCGCCTCTTGCGCAATGCGCAGCGGGTTGGTGCCCAACTGCGGCGCCGACGGCAGCCAGCCCATACGTTCAGCGCGCACGTTGAAGTCAATCAGGTGGCCGCTGTAGCGGGATTTATCCGCTAACGGCGACAGCAGCTCCTGCGCGGTGACGGTTTCATAGCGCCACTGGCTGGAGTGGTTATAAAAGTACGATGTGCTGTTCATATGACGCGCCGGACGCTGCCAGTCGAGGGCAAACGCCAGCGGCTGCCAGCCGGTCTGTGGACGCAGTTTTTCCTGGCCCACGTAGTGCGCCCAGCCGCCACCGCTCTGACCGACGCAGCCGCAGAAGATCAGCATATTGATAAGACCGCGATAGTTCATATCGAGGTGGAACCAGTGGTTCAGACCGGCGCCGACGATGATCATCGAACGGCCGTGGGTCTTATCGGCGTTATCGGCAAACTCACGCGCGGTACGGATAATGTGCGCCCGGGAAACGCCGGTGATTTTCTCCGCCCATGCCGGGGTATACGCTTTCACGTCATCATAGCTGCTGGCGCAGTTTTCATCGCCCAGACCGCGATCCAGACCGTAGTTGGCCATGGTCAGATCGTATACGGTGGCGACCAGCACGCTAGAGCCGTCGGCTTTTTGCAGGCGTTTGACCGGCAGTTTGTGCAGCAGCACGTTTTCCAGCTCGACTTTATTAAAGTGCTCGGTACCTTCGCCGCCAAAATACGGGAAGCCGACGTTGGCGATATCGTCATGGCTACCCAGCAGGCTCAGGCACAGCTCAAGATCTTCGCCGGTTTTACCGTCGCGCTGTTCAAGGTTCCATTTGCCTTTATCGCCCCAGCGGAAGCCGATAGAACCGTTGGGTACGGTGATTTCGCCCTTCTCATCAAAAGCGACGGTTTTCCATTCCGGATTCTTTTCCTGACCTAGCGCATCGACCAGATCCGCCGCGCGCAGCATACGCCCCGCCGCGTAATAACCGTCGCGCTCTTCGAGCATCACCAGCATCGGCATATCGGTATAGCGGCGCACGTAATCGGTGAAATACTGGCTCGGTTTATCGAGATGGAATTCGCGCAGCATCACGTGGCCCATCGCCAACGCCATCGCCGCATCGGTACCCTGCTTCGGCGCCAGCCACAGATCGCAAAGCTTGGCGATTTCGGCGTAATCAGGGGTGATGGCAACGGTTTTGGTGCCTTTATAGCGCACTTCGGTAAAGAAGTGCGCGTCGGGAGTACGGGTCTGCGGAACGTTGGAACCCCAGGCGATGATGTAGCTGGAGTTGTACCAGTCGGCCGATTCCGGCACGTCGGTCTGCTCGCCCCAGGTCTGTGGAGAGGCAGGCGGCAGGTCGCAGTACCAGTCGTAGAAGCTCAGGCAGGTGCCGCCGATCAGCGACAGATAGCGCGCGCCGGAGGCATAGGAGACCATCGACATCGCCGGAATGGGCGAGAAGCCTGCCACGCGGTCCGGGCCGTAGGTTTTGACGGTATAGACGTTAGAGGCGGCAATCAGCTCGTTCACCTCTTTCCACGAGGAACGCACAAAGCCGCCGCGGCCGCGCGCCTGCTTAAAGCTTTTTGCTTTGTCGGCGTCTTCAATGATTGAGGCCCAGGCGTCAACCGGATCGCTGTGCTGCGCCTTCGCTTCACGCCACATCTTCATCAGGCGTTTGCGCATCAGCGGATACTTAAGGCGGTTGGCGCTGTAGAGGTACCAGGAGTAGCTGGCGCCGCGCGGGCAGCCGCGCGGCTCGTGGTTTGGCATATCCGGACGGGTGCGCGGATAGTCGGTCTGCTGGGTTTCCCAGGTGACGAGACCATTTTTGACATAAATCTTCCAGCTGCACGAGCCGGTGCAGTTGACGCCGTGGGTGGAGCGCACAACTTTATCGTGCTGCCAACGTTGACGGTATCCATCCTCCCAGTCCCGGTTGGTTTTTAGAAGCTGGCCGTGCCCATCGGCAAAGGTTTCACCCTTCTGTTTGAAGTAGCGAAACCGGTCCAGGAATTTACTCATCGGGTTTCTCCTGTGTGGAGCCTGACGGCTCTCTGATAAATCGACATTGCTGGATTTGCAGCGAAGGTAACGCTATGAAAGAGGGCGAGAATTGATAACGATCAAGAGCATAAGGCTTATGAACGCGAGGCAAAACGCTTATTACCACCAAAGTAGTATTTATTTCTGTTTATTATTTTATTGATAAATAAAGATATTTAATTAAAAAGGCTGCAGGAACCTGGGTTTTGTTATTCCCCACGGTATTAAGGGGTAGACGCGCCTGACGTCATTATTTTTGTGACTTCAGGCGGCTTTTAATATTCCCCAGAACCACTAGTATGTTGTAACTAAGTAATAACCAATAAAAAGGGCGCAAATATCGTTGCGCCCTTTGCAGAAATTCAAATAGAAATATTATTTCTGCTTACGTCCGTAGACTGCCCAGGTAATCACCACGCAAGCGATATAGAACACCAGGAAGACCTTCATGGCGCCGGCCGGTGACCCAGTGAGATCCAGCGAAATACCAAATGCCTTGGGAATAAAGAACCCGCCAATCGCGCCAATTGCCGAAATAAAGCCCAGCGCCGCCGCCGTATCGGTCGCCGCTTCACGCATGGCCTGCGCTTCGCTGCCGCCCTGCGCCTTAACGCGATCCATGGTCATTTTACGGAAGATAACCGAGATCATCTGGAAGGTCGACGCGCTGCCCAGACCGGCGGTCAGGAACAGCACCATAAACACCGCGAAGAAGGCGATAAAGTTGCCGCCCTCGCCGTGGGTCGGCAGCGTCAGGAACAGCAGGCCGCAGAAGATAGCCATCACCACAAAGTTCACCAGCGTCACGCGCGTCCCGCCCAGGCGGTCGGAGATCGCCCCACCGGTTGAGCGCGCCAGGGCGCCGATAAACGGCCCGAAGAAGGCATAGTGCAGAATCTGCACATCCGGAAACTGGGTTTTCGACAGCATGGCGAAGCCCGCAGAGAAGCCGATAAACGAGCCGAAGGTGGCAAGATAGAGCAGCGCCATAATCCACAGATGCGCGCGTTTCAGTACCGGTAGCTGCTCGCTCAGCGAGGCCTTCGACGCCGACAGGTCGTTCATAAAGAACCACGCCGCCAGGGTGAAGATAATCAGGAACGGCACCCAGATCCACGCCGCGTTTTCCAGATACAGCATGGAGCCATCCGGCTGCTCGCTGCCGGTTCCGCCAAAGACGGCGAAAATCGATAGCGATACCACCAGAGGGGCAACCAGCTGCATTACGCTGACGCCCATATTCCCGAGGCCGCCGTTGATACCCAGCGCGCCGCCCTGCTTCTGTTTCGGAAAGAAGAAGCTGATGTTAGCCATACTGGAAGCAAAGTTCGCCCCCGCAAAGCCGCACAGCAGAGAAATAATCACGAAAACGCTAAATGGCGTAGCGGTATCCTGCACCGCGAAGCCCAACCAGACGCAGGGGACGATCATGATCCCGGTACTGAATGCGGTCCAGCGACGGCCGCCGAACAGCGGCACCATAAACGCGTAAGGCACGCGCAGCAGCGCGCCGGAGAGCGCCGGGAGCGCGGTCAGCATAAACAACTGATCGGTAGTAAACTGAAAGCCGACTTTATTCAGGTTGACGGCAACGGCGCTGAACAACATCCAGACGCAGAATGCCAGCAAAAGACATGGAACGGAGATCCACAGATTGCGGCTGGCGACGCGATGACCGCGCTGCTGCCAGAATTCAGGATCTTCGGGACGCCAGTCGCTAATGACTGAGCTGGTAGTCTTCTCCGGGATTGAAGAGTGACTCATAGACACCTCTGATAATTCGTATTAACCCTGGCTACCTTATGGGTTACAGGCGGCGGTAAGTTGATATAAATCAAAGGAAAAGTTGGCGTCGATTTGGCTAAAAAAAACGTATCACCCGAAGTGAGTAGCTGTTTCTGCGAAAAAAAGTGTGGTTTTTCACGCCAGTGCTGGAATTACCCGAACGCCTGCCACCAGCCCACCCCACCCTGACAATTAAGGGGTAATCCTTTAGGGGTATGGGTATACTCCGGGGGATGGCCGAGAATAAGCGCCACTCCCGGATAATTTGCCGGTCAGGAGCCCCGTACCCCATGTTGAAACGTCTTTTTACGCCGCTGACGCTGGTGAATCAACTCGCGCTGATCGTTCTGCTGGCTACCATCATCGGCGTCGCCGGAATGGCGATCTCTTCTCGCCTGGTGCACGGCGTCCAGGGCAGCGCGCACGCCATTAACAAAGCCGGTTCGCTGCGCATGCAGAGCTATCGCCTGCTGGCGGCTGTGCCGCTGGGCGAAAACGATGAAAAGCTGCTGGATGAAATGACGACAACCGTCTTTAGCCCGGAACTGCAGTACGCCGCACGCCATGACGATCAGCAGCGGCAGCTCCAGGCGCTGCAGCACTACTGGCAGTTGGAGCTGGCGCCGGGCATGCGCAACGCGCAAAATCAGGCCTCGGTAGCGACCGATGTCGCCGGGTTTGTCGACCGTATAGACCAGTTGGTTACCGCCTTCGATCACACCACCGAAGAGCGAATTAAACACGTTGTCTGGATCCAGCGCATCATGGCCGTAGGAATGGCGCTGCTGCTGGTGTTCACCATCGTCTGGCTGCGCGCGCGCCTGTTGCGCCCGTGGAAACAGCTACTGGGTATGGCCCGCGCGGTAAGCCGACGCGATTTTACCCAGCGCGCGCAGATTAGCGGGCGCAACGAGATGGCGACGCTCGGCATGGCGCTGAACAATATGTCTGAAGAGCTGGCAGAGAGCTATTCGGTGCTGGAACGCCGGGTGCAGGAAAAAACCGCGGGCCTGGAGCAGAAAAACGAGATCCTCGCCTTCCTGTGGCAAGCCAACCGCCGTCTGCACTCGAACGCGCCGCTCTGCGAGCGCATTTCTCCGGTTCTGAACGGGCTGCAGGGGTTAACCCTGCTGCGCGATATTGAAGTTCGCGTTTACGACCTCGAAGATGAAGACAATCATCAGGAGTTTTCCTGCCACTCCGATATTCAGTGTGACGACAGAGGCTGCTACCTCTGCCCGCGCGACCTGCCGCCGCTGCCAGATACCGGCACCACCTTAAAATGGCGGCTGTCGGATGCCCATAATCAGTACGGTATTCTGCTGGCCACCCTGCCCGCCGGGCGGCATCTGAGCCACGATCAGCAGCAGCTGGTGGATACGCTGGTGGAGCAACTCACCGGCACCCTCGCCCTTGACCGGCATCAGGAGCGCCAGCAGCAGCTTATCGTCATGGAGGAGCGCGCCACCATCGCCCGGGAACTCCACGACTCCATCGCCCAGTCGCTCTCCTGTATGAAAATGCAGGTCAGCTGCCTGCAGATGCAGGGCGACGATCTGCCGGAAGCGAGCCGCCAGCTGCTGGGGCAAATTCGAAATGAACTCAATACCTCCTGGGCCCAGCTGCGCGAACTGCTGACGACCTTCCGGCTACAGCTCACCGAGCCGGGGCTGCGCCCGGCGCTGGAGGCCAGTTGCCAGGAATACAGCGCCCACTTCGGTTTTACGGTGCGCCTGGATTACCAGCTGCCGCCGCGTTTTGTGCCGTCACACCAGGCCATTCATCTGCTGCAAATCGCCCGGGAAGCGCTTAGCAACGCGCTGAAGCACGCAAGCGCCACTGAGGTCAGCGTCAGCGTGACGCTGCGGGACAATCAGGTCCGCCTGGTGGTCGCCGATAACGGCCGCGGTGTGCCGGACCACGCGGAACGCAGCAACCACTACGGCTTGATTATCATGCGCGATCGCGCGCAGAGCCTGCGCGGGGACTGCCAGGTTCGGCGTCGGGAAACCGGCGGAACCGAAGTGGTGGTCACTTTTATCCCTGAAAAATCGTTTTCAATTCAATAAGGAGAACTCCATGAGTCAACAGGAACGGGCAACCATCCTTCTCATCGACGACCACCCCATGCTGCGCACCGGCGTCAAACAGCTGATCAGCATGGCGCCGGATATCCAGGTGATCGGTGAAGCCAGCAACGGCGAGCAGGGTATTGCGATGGCGGAAGCCTTAGATCCGGATTTAATTCTGCTGGATCTCAATATGCCGGGCATGAACGGTCTGGAAACCCTCGACAAGCTGCGCGAGAAGACGCTTTCCGGCCGCGTGGTGGTATTTAGCGTTTCCAATCATGAAGAAGATGTGGTGACCGCCCTGAAACGCGGCGCCGACGGCTATCTGCTGAAGGATATGGAACCGGAAGATCTGCTGAAAGCGCTGCAGCAGGCGGCGGCGGGCGAAATGGTGCTCAGCGAAGCGTTAACCCCGGTACTGGCGGCCAGCCTGCGCGCCAATCGCGCCACCTCGGACCGCGACATCAGCCAGCTGACCCCGCGCGAGCGCGACATTCTCAAGCTGATTGCCCAGGGCCTGCCAAATAAAATGATCGCCCGCCGTCTGGATATCACCGAAAGCACCGTCAAAGTCCACGTTAAACATATGCTCAAGAAAATGAAGCTAAAATCGCGCGTGGAAGCGGCGGTTTGGGTCCATCAGGAACGGGTATTCTAGGGCTGTTGCGGCCACGAAACGCTCTCGGCCGGTACGTGTACCAACGGCTCCGTCAGCGCCAGTGCGATCTCATTGGATGAGACGCGCTGACCCGTTTTATCCTCCACCACCAGCGAAAGATGCCAGCGGTTGCTCGCCCCGGCTTCGCTGCTCCAGCGCGGCATAATCACGGTCCAGCCGTCCGTACTGTTGGCTTCAATCGGCGAGGTCAGGCTTAGCGCCTGGGTATCCCCCTGCCAGCTCAGCGACTTAATGCCGTGCAGGCTACGAATCTGTAGTTTTAGCTGCACCGTCTCCCCCGGCTGAAGATCCCAGGGCGGCGTCGCCAGATAAACCGACAGCGTTTTACGCTGGCGATATTCAACTACCGGCAGGTTATCGCGTTCCGGGCTGTCGTAGCGGCTGCCGCGAAGCGATCGGCTAACGGCGACTTCATCGGCCGCCAGCTGCTGCTTCAGCGGGACGCCGAAGCGATAGTTCAGCTTCAGCCCGACATCATTTTGGCTGACGCCGCTCTCGCCCTGCTTATGCTTAGCCGTCACCGTCACCAGCGGAACGGGAGTGTAATTCAGCCCCACCGACACCGCGACCGGGTTGTGGTAGCCGGTACCCGAATGGAACAGATCGACGCTATCGCCAAAATACTGCTCCACGCTGACGCTGGTATTAATGTGCTGATAAAACGGCAGCCGCGCCTGGGCGGTCACATCGTAGCCGTTCGCCATGCGCTGCTGCTGGGTCAGGCTACTCCCCTGCTGCCAGCCGCCGAGCGGTTGGTAGTAGTTTGCCGACAGGCGCAGCGACTCGCCCCAGGCTTCGGCCCCGACGCTGCCGCGCGCCATGCGATCGTCCAGGGCTTTATCGTAGAAAGAGTTGTAGCCCAGCAGCCAGGAGCCCATCCGCCAGCGCTGCCCGAGACCAATATTGCCGACCAGCCCCGTATCCCGCTGGGTGACCGAGTACTGATTCCAGGTAAGGTAGTCGCCGTTATCCTGCAACGGGACAAACCAGCTCCCCTTACTGCCGGTAAAATTTCCCTCTTTATCGACCAGCAGATCGACGTTGGCGTTGCCCCACGGCGAAAGCCAGTTCTCCAGCTGGTGGCTGACCTCGTTCCCCAGCTTACCGATGGCAAATACTCGCGCCTGTTCGCTGGTTGTCAGCCCGTTATCGCTCATACTGGCTTCGCCAAATTTTTTCGCCATCTCGGCAAAGTGCTTTGCGTCGTCATCCACCTGCGGCGCGAGGCCGAGGTCGGGTAAGGTCTCAGGACCCTTAGAGAATGCCTGGTTATCCTGCAGCGCGCGGGCGGGCATGCCTGTCAGCAGCAGGAGAAGCGGTAAAAACGGGGTTACGCGGAACGGCAGAGAGCTCAAATCGGTTACATCTACTCACGAAGTGGTGGCGGCAAAATATGAGTTTATCGTTTTTTGCGCTCCCCCGCAGCCCTGAGGACGATTCCAGGAATATGCTGAATCTCAGGCCTGCGCCAGCTTCGCCGCCAGCAGCGCTTTCAGTTCCGGGATGCAGGAGCCGCAGCTGGTGCCGCATTTCAGTTTCACCCCCAGCGCGCCGGGCGTACGGCAGCCGCCGGCGATAGCTTCGCCTATCGCCCGTTCGCCCACGCTAAAGCAGCTACAAATAATACGCCCGCGCGGCATCTCATCGCCGCCCTTTCTGCCGCTCAATAACGCGTGGCGCTGGGCGGCGTTCTGCGGCGGGACGTGAAACGCGGCGTAAATCCATTCGGCATCGATAGGCGGCTCGCTGGCGTCGCTCCACCAGCCGAGCATCAGCTCTCCCTCCCGCCACGCCAACAGGTTCCAGACCTTGCCGCCCTCGGCTACCTGCATCTGCCATCCCTGCTGCTGGCACCACTCCACCAGCCAGTCGCGGGAGCGGATATCCCCCGCCAGCGAAAGATGGATAATGCCCTGCGCCGCCCGCCGCCGCCAGTGCAGCGAAGCGGGGAGCGGAACCGGTTGGCGTGAAAAAAGCTCGCCTTTCCACGCCGGCAACCAGGCGGCTATCGCCACCGCCGTCTGTTTACTTTCCGGCTGCCCGGAGTGCGGGTCGGTGACCGCCGTCAGCAGGTTATTCACCCGTCCCTGGCGAGCAAACTGATTATTCCAGTGCATCGGCACAAACAGCGATCCGGGCCGCTGACCGTCGCCGATCGTCACTTTTGCTACCATCACCCCATTCGGTGAGCGGACCCGCGCCAGTTCGCCTTCCAGCAGGTGATAGCGCTCCGCGTCCGCCGGCGCGACCTCCACCACCGGCTCGTTAATATGCTGCATCAGACGCGGCACCGCGCCGGTGCGGGTCATGGTGTGCCACTGATCGCGAATCCGCCCGCTGTTGAGGATCAGCGGATAGAACGCATCGGTGGTCGCTCGGGTAGGTTGCGGTGCGACCGGCACCATCCGCAGTTTACCGTCGCGATGCCAGCCCTTATGCACACTCCAGGCTGCTTCACTGCGGCTCACCGGCCAGCGCACCGGTTCCAGCGCATCCCACGCTTCGCGGCTAAGATCCGCCAGTCCGCCGATATCAAACGCCCGCTGGCCATCGTTTTCATATCCTGAAAGCGCGGCGTGTTCGCTGAACACCTCGTGCGGATGCTGCCAGGCAAAGGCGGAACCGAAGCCCAGCGCCTCGGCCACGCGGGCGACGATCCACCAGTCGGCCCTGGCCTCTCCCGGCGGCGGCATGAAAGCACGCTGGCGGGAGATCCGCCGTTCGGAGTTGGTCACCGTGCCGCTCTTCTCTCCCCACGCCAGCGCGGGAAAACGGATATGGGCGAAGCGTCCGGTATCGGTAGCGGCGGCGACGTCGGAAACGATGACCAGCGGACACCGCGCCAGCGCTTCGCTTACCGCGTGGCTGTCCGGCAGCGACACCACCGGATTGGTGCCCATAATCCACACCGCTTTTACCTCGCCGCGGCCAATGGCGGCGAACAGATCCACCGCCGTCAGCCCCGGCGTTTGCGCCAGACGTTCGCTGCCCCAGAATCGCGCCAGGCGCCGTAAATCATCGGGTTCAAAGTTCATATGCGCCGCCAGCATGGTCGCCAGGCCGCCCACTTCGCGCCCCCCCATGGCGTTGGGTTGACCAGTCAGCGAAAACGGTCCGCAGCCCGGACGCCCGTATTTACCGCAGGCCAGGTGTACGTTGATGATAGCGTTACATTTATCGCTGCCGCTGGCGGATTGATTGATTCCCATGGTATAGAGCGTGATGGCGCGCGGGGCGGCGATAAACTCGCGGTAGAAATCGGCGATCTGTTGTCGCGGCAGGCCGCAGAACTGCGCCACTTTGTCGAGGTCCCAGTCCTGGGCGATGGCCAGCGCCCGCTGGGCATCACTAAAATCGTCGCTGATGACGCCGCTGGCGGCAATGGCGTTCAGCAGGCCGACAAAGAGCCCGCCGTCGCTGCCGGGGGCCAGCGCCAGATGTCGGTCAGCGATATCGCAGGTGGCGGTCCGACGCGGATCGATGACCACTACCCGCATCTGCGGATTGTCGCGCTTCGCCTGCGCCAGCCGCTGATAAAGCACCGGATGCGCCCAGGCGGCGTTTGACCCGACCAGCACCACCAGATCGCTGTTTTCCACGTCCTCATAGCTGCACGGCACCACATCAGCGCCCAGCGCCCGTTTGTAGCCGGTCACCGCTGAAGACATACACAGCCGCGAATTGGTATCGATATTCGCCGCGCCGATAAACCCCTTCATCAGCTTATTCGCCGCGTAGTAGTCCTCGGTCAGCAACTGGCCGGAGGCGTAAAACGCCACCGCCTGCGGCCCGTGCCGATCGAGAATCTCCCGCAGGCGCGAACCTGCCGCCGCCAGCGCCTGCGGCCAGGTCGCGCGTTCGCCGTCGACTTCCGGGAATAACATTCGCCCCTCCAGGCCGACGGTTTCGCCCAGCGCCGCTCCCTTAACGCACAGGCGGCCAAAGTTTGCCGGGTGCTGCTCATCGCCGCGCACGGTCACCTGACCGTAAGGTCCCCTACTGGCGATAACCCCGCAGCCAACTCCGCAATAGGGGCATGTGGTTCTGGTTTCCGTCATCAAGAGGCCTCCGCGCGCGCCAGCAGCTGCTGGTTGCCAACCCACACCTTGCCGTTCTCCACTTTAACCGGCCAGGCGCGCACCGCCTGTTCGCTGCCGTCGCACTGGCGGCCATCGCGCAGACGGATACGCTGCTTATACAGAGGCGAAATCACGATCGGCTCGCCGCCCGCATCGCCAAGCAGACCGCGCGACAGAACGTTGGCCTCGCTGCCTGGCTCAAGGTTATCAAGGGCATACACCTGATCGCCAAAGCGGAACAGCGCAATCTGCCGCTCGCCGAGCCGCGCGCCAATCCCCGCCTGCTGCGGGATGGCGTCGAGATCGCAAATAACCTGCCACGGGCGGGACGGCAGCGTCGGTTCGCCCTGCGCCGCGAAGGGGGCCAGCTGCGGCTGGCCGCGCAGGGTTTGCCGCTGTACGGTTTCGTCCGGTTCATCGCTGTTCACGTAGGAGCGGAACAGCGCCAGCCGCTGCGGATCGTTAAGGGTGGTTTGCCATTCACACTGGTAGCTCTCGACCACCCGCATCATCTCCTGCTCCAGCTCTTCGCCGATGCCAAGGCTGTCTTCGAGGATTACCTCGCGCAGATAGTCGACCCCGCCTTCAAGGTTATCCATCCAGGTACTGGTGCGCTGCAGGCGATCGGCGGTACGAATGTAGAACATCAGCAGCCGGTCAATACTGCGGATAAGCGTGGCTTCATCAAGATCGCTGGCGAACAGGTCGGCATGGCGCGGTTTCATGCCACCGTTACCGCAAACGTACAGGTTCCATCCCTTCTCCGTGGCGATAACCCCAATATCTTTCCCCTGGGCTTCCGCGCATTCACGGGTACAGCCGGAGACGGCCATTTTAATTTTGTGCGGCGCGCGCAGCCCCTTGTAGCGATGTTCGAGGGTGACCGCCAGGCCGGTGGAATCCTGGACGCCGTAGCGGCACCAGGTCGAACCGACGCAGGATTTCACCGTCCGCAGGGATTTGCCGTAGGCGTGGCCGGTTTCAAATCCCGCCTCGGCCAGCTCGCGCCAGATTGCCGGGAGCTGCTCCAGGCGCGCGCCGAACAGGTCGATACGCTGACCGCCGGTCACTTTACTGTACAGCTGATAGCGTTTGGCGATCTGGCCGATCGCAATCAGACCGTCGGGCGTCACCTCTCCTGCCGCCATGCGCGGTACCACCGAATAGGTGCCGTCTTTCTGTATATTGGCGAAGTAGCGATCGTTGGTGTCCTGAAGCGGCAGATGCGCCGGCTTCAGCAGATATTCATTCCAACAGGAGGCCAGCACCGAAGCCACCAGAGGTTTACAGACCTCACAGCCGTGGCCGTGTCCATAACGGGCAATCAGCTGTTCGAAGGTGCGGATATGGTTGACGCGTACCAGGTGATAGATCTCCTGGCGCGACCACGGAAAGTGCTCGCAGATATCCTTTTTGACTTCGACGCCCTGCTCGGCAAGCTGGTACTCCATCACCTGTTTCACCAGCGCGCTACAGCCGCCGCAGCCGGTCGCCGCTTTGGTGCAGCTTTTTATCGCCGCCATGTCGCCCGCGCCGCCGCTCACCGCCTGGCAGATATCGCCTTTGCTGACGTTGTGACAGGAGCAAATCTGCGCGCCGTCCGGCAGCGCCGCGACCCCGAGCGCCTTCGGCGCGGCACCCTCCAGCGCTGGAAGGATCAGGCTTTCCGGGTGTTTGGGTAAAGCCATCCCGTTAAGCATCATCTGTAGCAGCGTGGCGTAGTCGCTGGCATCCCCGACCAGCACTCCGCCGAGCAGGTTTTTGCCATCCGCGCTGACCACGATTTTTTTGTAGATCTGCTGCGGCCCGTGAGTCCACTGATAGCTCTGACAGCCCGGGGTACGCCCCTGGGCGTCGCCGAACGAGGCGACATCAACGCCAAGCAGCTTCAGCTTAGTGCTCATATCCGCGCCGCTAAAGCTGCCCGCTTCGCCCGCCAGGGTAGCCGCCGCGGCGCGCGCCATCTGATAGCCTGGCGCCACCAGACCATAAATTTTGTTGTCCCACAAGGCGCATTCGCCGATCGCCAGCACGTCCGGGTCGGAGGTGCGGCACTGGTTGTCGATGCAAATCCCGCCGCGTTCGCCTACGCTCAGTCCGCCGCTGCGCGCCAGCGCGTCCTGCGGGCGAATACCGGCGGAGAACACCAGCATATCGGTCGCCAGCGAGCTGCCGTCGGCGAAGTTCAGCTGCAGCCCCTGCTCATTGCGAACAATTTCCGTCGTCGCCTTGCTGGTATGCACTCCGACGCCCAGCTCGCTAATTTTTTCCCGCAGCATCGCCGCGCCGCCGTTGTCCAGCTGCACCGCCATCAGGTTCGGCGCAAACTCGACAACGTGAGTTTCCAGCCCCAGCTGCTTCAGCGCGTTGGCCGCTTCCAGCCCGAGCAGGCCGCCGCCGATCACCACGCCCCGTTGGGCGGTTGCGGCGCGGGCGGCAATCTGGTCGAGGTCGTCCAGCGTACGGTAAACAAAACAGCCCTCAAGATTATGGCCCGGCACCGGCGGAACAAACGGGTAAGAGCCCGTCGCCAGCACCAGCTTATCCCAGTGGGTTTCGTGGCCGAAGGCATCGCGCACCACCCGCGCTTCGCGGTCGATGCTGGCGACCGATTCGCTCAGGCGCAGCTCAATACCGTGCTGAGTAAAAAAATCCCCTTCCACCAGCGACAGGGATTCCGCGCTGCGTCCGGCGAAATATTCCGTCAGATGAACCCGGTCGTAGGCGGCATAGCGCTCCTCGCAGAACACCACAATCCGGTACTGTTGGTGAAGGTCACGGCTGACGCATTGCTCAAGAAAATGGTGGCCGACCATACCGTGTCCGACCAGCACTAATACAGGTTTTGTCATCGTCGTTTGTCCCGCAGCGCGCGGCTGCATCGTTGAAGAGGGATTGAAGAGCCACTCTGCCGGCGCTGGCGCATGCGCCCCCAGCAGAGCGGTCAGGGGCGCGGCGCTGCTGCAATCACCGAGCAGCAGTACGCCGCGCAGCTTGCCGTCGCGCAGCAGCAGGCGACGGTAGTGGCGGTCCAGCGGATCCCAACTGGTATATACGTCATCCTGCTCATCGGCCCGCAGCGCGCCGGCGCTGAACAGTTCAATGCCGGTGACCTTCAGGCGGGTGCCGCTATCCTGCCAGCTGAAATCCTCGCCAGGGATCGCGCACAGGCGATCCGCCAGCACCTCCGCCTGACGCAGGCACGGCGCCACCAGCCCCCAGGTCTGACCGTCGATTTCACAACACTCGCCGAGGGCGCTAACCCCCGGCTGCGCGGTTGCCAGCCGGCGATCGACGAGAATTCCGCGACCGCACGCCAGCCCGCTGCGCTCGGCCAGCCCTTTGTTCGGCTGCACGCCGGTCGCCAGTACCACCCGCGAGGCGGCAAACGCGCGCCCGTCCTCCAGCAGTACCTGACGTTCATCAATGGCGGCGATACGGCTCTCCATCACGCAGCCGATCCCACGCTCGGCGAGCAGTATTTGCAGCTGTTCGCCAGCAAAGGCATCAGTCTGCTGCTCCATCAGCCAGTTTCCGCGGTGCAGTAAAGTGACACTGTCACCATGACGGCGTAGCGCCGCGGCGGCCTCCACGCCGAGAATGCCGCCGCCGATAACCACCGCCGGGCCGTCGATGGCCAGGATGCCATCAACGTCCGCCAGGGTGCGGAAAGCAAAAACGTGCGGCAGCGTGATGCCCGGCAGCGGCGGCAGAAACGGCAGCGAACCTGTGGCAAACACCAGTTCATCCCAGCCAAGTTCGCCTGCGCTGGTTTGCAGCGTACGCGCCGCCATATCCACCGCCGTAACCGTTTCACCGGCACGTACCGTGACGTTCTGTTGCGAATACCACTCTGCGGGCAGCAGTCGCGTCGCGCCTGCGGTTTTCTCCGCGCCAAGCACCGGCGACAGCTGAATGCGGTTATAGGCCTGGCAAGGTTCATCGCCGATAATGGTGATGCTAAACTGCCGCGCATCCCGCTCCACCAGCGCCTGCGCCAGACGCGTGGCCGCCATGCCATTGCCGATAATCACCAGTTGCCGCGTCATCGCCGCCCCCTATGCCGCTTTCGGCTGTTATTCATAGAGGAAGTGCAGGATCTGCTGGCGCAGATGGTGATAGCGGCTGTCGTCCGCCAGCTGCACGCGATTGCGCGGTCGCGGCAGATTGACGTCGAGGATCTCCCCGACCGTCGCCGCCGGTCCGTTGGTCATCATCAGCACCCGGTCGGAAAGCAGCACCGCCTCATCCACATCATGGGTAATCATGACGATGGTGGTATTCAATGATTGCTGGATCTGCATCACCGCGTCCTGTAAATGCGCCCGCGTCAGGGCATCAAGGGCGCCAAAGGGTTCATCCAGCAGCAACACTTTCGGTTTCATCGCCAGCGCCCTGGCAATGCCAACGCGCTGCTTCATCCCACCGGAGATCTCCCCCGGACGCTTGTGCAGGGCGTGGCCCATCTGTACCCGCTCGAGGTTGTGTTCAATCCACTCCTGGCGCTCGCCTTTGCTCATGCTGCGGCGAAAGACCTGGTCCACCGCCAGCGCCACGTTGTCAAAGCAGGTCAGCCACGGCAGCAGGGAGTGGTTCTGAAACACCACCGCGCGTTCCGGCCCCGGCCCGGCGATTTCGCGGTTGTCGCACAGCAGGCCGCCTTCCGTCGGCAGGGCTATCCCGGCTATCAGATTCAGCAGGGTTGATTTACCGCAGCCGGAGTGGCCGATCAGGCTGATGGTTTCCCCTTCGTAGATGTCGAAGGAGACGTTCTGCAATGCCAGGAATTCGCCGCTGGCGGTGTTAAAACGCTGGCTGACGCCCTGGACCTGAATTAATGGTTTCATCTGCGACTCCTTATTTTTCCTGCCAGCTAAAACGACGGGCGAGCAGCATTAGCCCCTGTTCCAGCAGCAGCCCGACCACGCCGATAATGACGATGGCGATGATGATGTTTTCGACGTTGAGGTTGTTCCACTCGTTCCAGATCCAGAAGCCGATCCCTAAGCCGCCGGTGAGCATTTCGGCGGCGACAATCACCAGCCAGGCGATACCGATGGAGAGACGAACCCCGGTCAGCACCGCCGGCAATACCGCCGGAAAGAGGATCTTGCGCATCACCGTCCATTCGGAAAGCTGCAGCACCCGGGCGACGTTGAGGTAATCCTCAGGAATACGCCGCACGCCCTCGGCGGTGTTAATCACCATCGGCCAGATCGAGCAGATAAAAATGGTCCAGCTGGAGGCCGGTTCCGCTTTCTGGAACAGCAGCAGACCAATGGGCAGCCAGGCCAGCGGGCTCACCGGGCGCAGCAGTGCGATAAGCGGGTTAAACATCCGGGCGAAAAACAGCGAGCGGCCAATCAGGAAGCCGAGCGGAATTCCCGCCAGCGCGGCAAGTCCAAATCCCACCGCCACCCGCTGCAACGACGCCAGCACGTTCCAGCCGATGCCCATATCGTTGGGCCCGTCCTGATAAAACGGATCGGCAAAAATGGTCAACGCCGAATCCAGGGTGCTAAGCGGGGTCGGGAAACCTTTGCTGTTCATCGCCGCCAGCTGCCAGCCCAGCAGCAGTAATCCCAGCCCGAGCAGCGGCGGCAGAAGACGCTGGGTAACATCGCGCAGCCAGCGGCTGAGCGGAGGCGTGGTTTTGCGCACCTGCAGCGGCGGCAGGGTAATGATTTCGCCGGGCGCTTTATCGGCGCTGGCCGGCGGTTGCGGTTTATATGCGTGTTTCATCTCATGCCCCCTTACGTTGAATCGCGAAACTGCGGGCGTAACCTTCCGGATCGACCCCATTCCAGACCTTGCCATCGATCAGCGTACTGCTGCGCATCGCCTGCGTCGGCGCGCTGATGCCGCCGACCGCCTGGGCGGCCTCTTTCCAGACGTCAATCCGGTTAATGCGCTGGGCCACCGCCAGATAATCCGGCGCCGACTTCAGCAATCCCCAACGGCGGAACTGGGTCAAAAACCACATGCCGTCCGAGAGCCACGGAAAACTCACTTCCCCCTGTTCATAGAAGCGCATCGGGTGCGCGTCCTGCCAGCGGCGGCCGATACCGTTGTCGTATTCGCCGAGCATGCGTCCGGTGAGGTACTGCTCTTTGGTGTTCAGCCATGCGCGTCTGGCAAGGAGACGCGCCGTTTCGCGGGTGTTGTCGGCGGAGGCTTCAATCCAGCGCTGGGCCTCCATCAGCGCCGCCACCAGCGCGCGCGCGGTGTTTGGATGACGCGTAACCCATTCGCTGCGGGTGCCGAGAATTTTTTCCGGGTGCTCCGGCCAGATATCCTGAGAAGTGGCGGCGGTGAAGCCGATACGATCGTTAATGGCGCGCGCGTTCCACGGCTCGCCGACGCAAAAGCCGCTCATATTGCCGATACGCATGTTCATCACCATCTGCGGCGGCGGCACTACCACGGTGCGCACATCCTCAAAGGGATTAATTCCGCCGCTCGCCAGCCAGTAGTAAAGCCACATCGCGTGGGTACCAGTGGGAAAGGTGTGGGCGAAGGTGTAGCTGCCCGGCGCTTGCTGGCCGATCCGTTTTTTTAGTCCGCTCAGGTCGGTGACACCCTGTTCCTGCAGCTCACTGGAGAGCGTAATCGCCTGGCCGTTGCGGTTAAGGGTCATCAGGTTGGCCATCGCCTGCGGTTTACTGGCGATACCCAGCTCGAGGCCGTAGAGCATGCCGTACAGAATGTGCGCCGCATCGAGCTCTCCGGCGACCAGCTTGTCGCGCACCGCCGCCCAGCTGGCCTCTTTGCTCGGCACGAGGGTAATACCGTGCTTTTTATCAAACCCCTTCAGGGAGGCAATGGCTAAGGGAGCGCAGTCGGTTAGCGGAATAAACCCCACCCGCACGGTGGTCTGTTCTGGTTTATCCGACCCTGCCGCCCACGCCGCCTGCATTAGGCCGGGGAGCAGCATCGCGCCGCCCAGCGCCGCCCCCGCCTGTAATAAACGCCGCCGTGAAATCGAAAACTTATCGCCCATAACCACTCCAAAAACGCGCAAAAAAAAAGCGCCCGGCGGTGCTTACGCACCGCTGGACGCCTTTATCCCTGGACATACGCGCCGCCATTGGCGCGCTGCCCAAAACCTTTTATTCACTCATTTTATCTAATGCAAAGCTAATGCCAGTTTTGCAGAAGTCCATTTCACGCGCCCTGGCTCACTACCCGGGCGCGTTTAAAGCGAAAAATGCACCGTCGGCTGGCAATAAATGCCCGCTGATTGTGCATCTACTCCTTTGGGGTTACGCGCCATAGCGACTTCACCGTCAGCAGCGCGCGGGCTATCTCAACCATGCGCTGATTCTTGTCCATCGCCATTTTACGCAGCGCCTGCCAGGCCTGCTCCTCCTGCATTCCCTGGTGGGTCATCAGCACGCTTTTGGCCTTTTCAATGAGCTTGCGCTCTTCAAGCGCATCTTTTAATGATGCAAGCTGGCCGGAGAGCTGCTGCAGCTCATGGGCCTGCTGGCGCACCAGCGGCAACAGCTGCTTATCCAGCCGCAGGGCAATACTCTCCTCCTGCCAGTCAGCGGGCGGCAGCTGAGCCTCCGGCGCTTCGCCCTCGAGCAGCGCGTCCGCCGCATTAAGCAAATCAGCGATCAGCAGCTCTTCCACGCCGCGCAGCTGTTCGAGGCGCTGAGTCTGAGCGCAAAACCAGCGCAGCGCCGTTTCTCCCTCGTCCGCCGGCGGCTGACGGGTGCAGGCAATCCGCCGTAGCTGTTCAATCTCCAGGCTGGCCTGGCACTGTTCAGCGAACAGGGCGGTTTGCGGCGGTTGGGCCAGGGCCTGAAAACTGTCGAAACAGGGCTGCTGGCCGTCGATGCGGTCCACCAGCTGCTGACGCAGATCGTCGCTGAACTGCCCGCGGGCAAAGCCCAGCGCGCCCAGCGCGCGCTCCTGACCGGCCAGCTCTTTTCCCTGCATAAAGCTGTAAAGCGCAACCATGCGTCCGGCGATTTGCGGATCGTCGATGCTGTCGTTGAGCTGCGGAATGATATTCAACAGGTGGCGGATAATGCGGCTAAACTGCCCGGTGGCCTCTTCGGCGGCAATCTCCCGGTCACGCACGCGTTTACGCAGCGCCGCAAGCTGGGGCAGATACCACACCGCGCAGGCAATGCGCCAACATAGCGCGCTGCTGGCAGCATCGCGTGCAGGCTCCAGTGCCACATAAAACCGCGTGATCTGCTCATCGACCAGCGCCGCGCCCGCCCGGCACTCCGCCGCATACAGTCTACCGCCCGAGCACAGCCAGATATTTGACGCGCCGCGCTCGCACTGCAGCATATGCACCAGCGCGCTTATCTGTCCTGCCAGCGCCCCCTGCTGCGCCAGCTGGTGCAGCTGCTGCTTCTGTAAGCGACGCGCGCGCGCAAACCAGTCGACCACCTCTGGCGGATTGCTCGCCATATTATTCATACCCCTCTCCCGGCTTAACGCTTTATACTTCAGCCAAGCAATAACCGTGCCTTATAGAAGGAGTCCTTATGCAACGTATTGTGATTATCGCGAACGGTGCCGCCTACGGCAGTGAATCCCTGTTTAATAGCCTGCGCCTGGCTATCGCCCTGCGCGAGCAGCAGGCAGACCTCGAACTGAAGCTGTTTTTAATGTCCGATGCGGTGACCGCCGGCCTGCGCGGCCAGAAGCCTGCGGAAGGCTACAACATTCAGCAGATGCTGGAGATCCTCACCGCGCAAAACGTGCCGGTGAAGCTGTGTAAAACCTGCGCCGATGGCCGGGGAGTCGGCGCGCTGCCGCTGATTGATGGCGTGGAGATTGGTACCCTCGTCGAGCTGGCGCAGTGGACGCTGGCGGCGGATAAAGTCCTGACCTTCTAAAAATCCACCATTCAACGGGATTAAATATTAAGCTGGTGGCGTTTGTTAACCGAAAACAATGCCAGCTGAAAGCTTTCAGGAACAACGTCATTTTTGTTTAATCTTTATTCTTTTTTTTGATCAAAATCAGCATCCGCCTCCCTCCCCTTTGGTGTTATGCACAGAGCAAAGTGTGAACAATATCACGCGGATTAATGGGCTGGCAGGATGCTGTAGACAGAAACGGGGTTAAGATTAAATGGCAATGGTAAAAGCAAGTTTAACGTTGTTTGGCGGTGATACGTTGGTGGTACGTTGTTCCGAACGCTGCCACATTCACCTGATGAGCGCCAAAGTGCCTGGCGATAGTCATGCGGATATTCTGAGCGTACAGGACAGAGATAGCGCGTATCTGACCGTGCCTTACAGCGGCACCTGGAACGTTCTTATCGACAGCCACAGCCAGTCGCTGGAGCACTCGATAAGCTACGTTCCCGCCTGATAGCAAACGCCCGGGGAAACCCGGGCGATCTACTCTTAAGCCAGCCCGGGCTGGCTGCTTTCCCCTAGCAGATGACGCACCTTGCCGACTAAATCGTCGAGGCAGGCATCATGCATACCGAGCTTCCGCAGCTCTTGATCGAGCGAGAACAGATACTGAGCGTTGGTGCCAAGCGGCCCGCTGGCGCGTGCAATTAGCGGCGCAATGACCTGCGCGCTGGTATCGGCTTCAAACAGCGGATGGCGCGGGTCCATAATAAAAACTAATGCGTTGACGGTGCGGCCATCGTCCAGATCCAGCTTGCACCAGGTCGGCAGGTAGCAGCCGGTGATCATCTCCCGCTTCCACAGCAGGGTCAGCTCTTCTTCCAGGGTTTCATCAGGCAAGCGATAGGCGACGCCGGTGGTACGCCCGCCCTCTTTTAACGCCAGCATACGGCCAGGCTGAGTTGCGCTACCGCGCCCGGCGGTGAGCCTCAGGCAAAACGCGCGGTGCCAGCCCGGTAGGGTACCGGTACAGGATTCACGATACTCCAGCGCCGGGTTCCACATCAGCGAACCGTAGCCAAAGATCCACACCGAGCCATCGTCCGGACGACAGGCCAGGGTCGCCGCTAAAGAGGCCGCCCGCTGCTCTGCCGACCAAAGAAGCGATTCCTCAATAGCGCCAAACGCTGTTTTACAATCCGCATTCAGTAAGAAATCACGAGTTAACACTTTCTACTACCTCCGCCACTGCCCGCTTCCCGGCGATGATCTGGTGCCATCCGTGAAGTATTGCCGAATTATTATCCAGCTTTATTCGACAATAAGCAATGAACGAGCCGCGGGCAAGGGTTCAGGCAGCAGAGAGCGTATCATGAGCGATTACTTCTTCTTATGCCACTTATCATCATCGCCTTTTTGGTACTCATTTTTCACCGCCGCCCAGGCGACTTTGTGCGCCGTCTCTTCACGGGTGGCGTCATCGCGTCGGTCTTCTTTATGCTTATACTGTTCCCAGGCGCTGTTAAAGGCTTCCTTGTAAATCTCCTGGGCATGCGCGGGGAGAACGTGCTGAACGCTGTCGGGCAATTCACTTTTGTTGCTATAGGGCATGGCAACCTCCGGTTTAAGGGTGAATAGTGAGTCTGGTAGAGGTTCAATCGGCTGGCAAGGCGACAGATAAATGAGAAAGATGTTTTAGTAATTATCTGAATAATAAATACAAAAAAATAGTAACCGCATTTTATGGCAATCTACCACTTTTATAGAGCCAGAGTAGTAAATTTAAGTAAAAAAACAAAATAGTCCGCGCAATGTCTGTTATTTTATTAACTTACAGTATCTATAATTATAACACCTGCATACCTGGAGATAATTCATGACCGATGCACATGAGGCGGTGAAAACCCGCCACAAGGAGACCACTCTCGCCTTTCCGGTTCTGGCGCTGGCGGTGCTGTTTTTCTGGGGAAGCAGCCAGTCACTGCCAGTGGTCGTTGCCATTAATATCCTGGCGCTGGTCGGGATTCTGAGCAGCGCGTTCAGCGTTGTTCGCCACGCCGACGTTCTGGCGCACCGCCTTGGCGAACCCTACGGCTCATTAATTTTAAGCCTTTCAGTGGTTATACTCGAAGTCAGCCTGATTTCCGCATTAATGGCCACCGGCGACGCCGCGCCGACCCTGATGCGAGATACGCTTTATTCAATCATCATGATTGTCACCGGCGGGTTGGTAGGTTTTTCTTTATTGTTGGGCGGGCGCAAATTCGCCACCCAGTATATGAATCTGTTCGGCCTTAAACAGTACCTGATCGCCCTTTTTCCACTGGCGATTATCGTGCTGGTCTTCCCGATGGCGCTGCCCGGGGCTAACTTCACCACCGGCCAGGCGCTGCTGGTTGCGCTGATTTCCGCCGCCATGTACGGCGTGTTCCTGCTAATTCAAACTAAAACACACCAGAGCCTGTTTGTTTACGAGCATGAAGATGACGGCGACGACGATGACCCGCACCACGGAAAACCGTCGGCGCATAGCAGCAAGTGGCATACCGCCTGGCTGCTGGTACACCTGGTTGCGGTAATCGCCGTAACCAAAATGAACGCTAATCCGCTTGAGACGTTGCTGACCAGCATGAACGCCCCCGTGGCCTTTACCGGTTTCCTGGTCGCGCTGCTGATCCTCTCTCCGGAAGGCCTTGGCGCGCTGAAAGCGGTATTGAACAATCAGGTCCAGCGGGCGATGAACCTGTTCTTCGGCTCCGTGCTGGCCACTATTTCTCTGACGGTGCCGGTAGTAACGCTTATCGCCTTCCTCACCGGCAATGAACTGCGCTTTGGCCTTGGCGCGCCGGAAATGGTGGTGATGGTTGCCTCCCTGCTGCTGTGCCAGATTTCGTTCTCTACCGGGCGCACCAACGTGCTGAACGGCGCGGCGCACCTGGCGCTGTTCGCCGCCTACCTGATGACCATTTTTGCCTGAGCCTCCCCCCGGCGGCGTATACCTCTGCCGGGGAGATAAAAAAAGCCTGCCGGTTTTGCAACGGGCAGGCTTTTGTCATTTCAGGCGCGGTTACTTGCTGGTATCCAGCTCATCAAAACCTTTGACCAGATCGTCGATGGCTTTCATCTGCTTGAGGAACGGCTCCAGTTTATCCAGCGGCAGCGCGGACGGACCGTCGCATTTCGCGTGTTCCGGATCCGGGTGCGCTTCAATAAACAGGCCAGCGATACCCACCGCCATCCCGGCGCGCGCCAGCTCGGCAACCTGCGCGCGGCGTCCGCCGGACGCGGCGCCAAACGGGTCGCGGCACTGCAGAGCGTGGGTAACGTCGAAGATAACCGGTGAGTTATTGGAGGCTTTTTTCATCACCCCGAAGCCCAGCATGTCGACCACCAGGTTATCGTAGCCGAAGTTCGCGCCGCGATCGCAAAGAATGACTTTGTCATTGCCGCCTTCGATGAACTTATCGACGATATTGCCCATCTGGCCCGGGCTCACGAACTGCGGTTTTTTCACGTTGATCACCGCGCCAGTTTTCGCCATCGCTTCAACCAGGTCGGTCTGGCGGGCGAGGAACGCTGGCAGCTGAATAACGTCAACCACGTCAGCCACCGGCTGAGCCTGGCTGGCTTCGTGAACGTCGGTGATGATTTTCACGCCGAAAGTCTGCTTCAGCTCCTGAAAAATCTTCATCCCTTCTTCCAGCCCCGGCCCGCGATAGGAGTGGATGGAAGAACGGTTAGCTTTATCAAAAGAGGCTTTAAACACGTAAGGAATACCCAGCTTCTGCGTGACGGTCACGTAGTGTTCGCAGATACGCATCGCAAGGTCGCGGGATTCGAGCACGTTCATGCCACCAAACAGCACGAATGGCAGGTCGTTTGCTACGTTGATATCACCAATGCTAACCACTTTTTGTTTCATAAGTTCGCCTTATCAGGGTGTAACCGGAATGGTTTCAGACTAAAGCCTATCCAATCAGGACTATTTTGCTTGCCATTTTGGACCTGGGCAGTGCTCGACAAAATACGAAAGTATTTTGAACGCCCTTCAGGGCGGCCCGGAGGGCGAGCGTCGCGAGTCAATCCTCACCTACTACGTGTACGCTCCGGGATCGAAGCGCTGTCCGTGTCCAAACTGGCTGCGCCAGGAGCGCCTGCTGGGATTGGCTTTAATGCAAAGTAATTTGTTTGTGCGAAATGGTGTTGATCTGCGCGCGGATCATCTCGCTAATGGGATCCTCCGGGCACTGTTCAACGAAGTAACTGAGGTCCTGCAACGCCACGTGATCGCAATCGAGCTGGGCGTATATCAGCCCGCGATCGCGAATTTCGTACGGATCTTCCGGGTTGAACTGCAGCAGCGCTTCGCTGGTGCGTAACGCCAGCTCCATCTGCCGCTCTTCCATCAGCGCCGATTTCAGGGTGTCGAGCAGCTTACGGATCACTTCCGCGTTATCGGCTTCGTCGAGATCTTCGTTAAACAGCTCGGCGACCGGGCTAATATTACCCTTCAGCCACACTTCCAGCATATGCTCGTTCAGCGTTTCGCCGTTAAACGGATTAATGAGCCACATCTCTTCGCTCTCTTGCGGATCGGCGCGCAGCAGCATCTGGGTCGGGAAAATAACCGGAACCACCGGCAGCGCCAGACGCTGAGCGATCCACAGCAGGATTGCGCCTAACGACACCGCGCTACCCTGACGGTTGTTGAGGACCTTATCAAGCCAGAGCACATCGGACAGACGGTAAACGCCGCGTGAATCGCTGAAGCCCCAGTCGTGATAGAACAGCTCCAGCAGACGCTCTATCTGACGTTCCTGGTCCCAGGAAGAGGCAATCTCCTCCTGCGCCAGGGCCAGCAGCCGCTCCAGCTCATCCTGCACATAGTGCGTCGGAAAATCGTCGCGGATTAATTCAGAAATGAGGACCATGCCGTCACATAACGGCGCTTTATTAAATTCGAAATCAGCTAACGACCCCATGCCTTACCCCAATAACGGTATTCTTGTGATGGCGAGTTGAATAATGATAAACAACACCACCAGGGCCAGCAGAAAGGCGACAAACCGGCTCTGCTGACTGCGCGAGCGACGACGGCCCAGCGCGATAAATCCCAATGCGATATAAATGATAACGCCAAACAGCTTCTCAGTCAGCCATGTACCCTCTTCGGTAAACGGCAGATAGTGCGTTATTGCCATTAATCCCGCGCCGCTGAGAAACAGCAGCGTATCGCTACAGTGCGGCGCAATGCGGACCCAGCGCTGGTCGAGCAGGCGGTTCCCGCTCCAGCTCCACCAGTAGCGCAGCACGAACAGGCTGACCGAGACCACTACGCAGGCGATATGCAAATACAGTACCGCGTTAAACAGATTCATACCTCTCCCTGATAATGCCCGAGCGTCAGGCGCTCGTTGTCTCCATAATCGCGGCAGGTGGCAATATTACCATAACCCGCCTCGCGAAAGAGCTCCCGCACCGCCAGGCCCTGCGTCCAGCCATGTTCCAGCAGCATCACGCCGCCGGCAGCAAGATAGCGGCGGCCTTCGCGGATGATATGCGCCAGATCGGCCAGACCGCCATCGGCGGCGACCAGCGCCGTTTTCGGCTCAAAGCGGACATCGCCCTGCGCCAGATGCGGGTCAGTTTCGTCGATATAGGGCGGATTGCTGACGATGATGTCGAACTGCTGCCCGGCGAGCGCGCTAAACCAGTCGCTTTGCAGCACGCTAACGTTAGGCATAGCGAGATGTTCAACGTTGCGCGCGGCCAGCGCGACCGCATCGGGCATCACGTCGACGGCGGTGACGCGGCAGTCCGGGCGTTCGCTGGCCAGCGCCAGAGCGAGCGCGCCGGTGCCGGTGCCGAGATCGAGAATGCGGCACGGCTCACCGGGTAAGCGCGCCAGCGCCTGTTCAACCAGGCACTCGGTATCCGGACGCGGGATCAACGTCGCGGGAGAGACGAACAGCGGCAGCGACCAGAATTCGCGCTGGCCCACCAGGTGAGCTACCGGTTCGCCCCTGGCGCGACGGCTGAGTAGCGTTTCCAGCTCTGCGGCCTGCGCCGCGGTCAGCGCCGTTTCGCCAAAGGCGAGAATATAGGTTCGCGCTCTGCCGGTCACGTGACCCAGCAGGATTTCGGCATCCCGGCGCGGGCTTTCACTTTGGCTCAGGCGGGCGATAGCCTGGATCAGCCACTGCTGAAAAGTCATCATTCCTGCTCGGAAAGGGCGGCCAGCTGATCGGCCTGATATTCCTGAACGATCGGCTCAATCAGCATATCCAGTTTGCCTTCCATCGCTTCGTCCAGACGGTAGAGCGTCAGGTTGATGCGGTGATCGGTCACGCGGCCCTGCGGAAAGTTATAGGTGCGGTTACGATCGCTGCGATCGCCGCTGCCCAGCAGGTTACGACGCTCGGAAGCTTCCGCCTGCTGGCGCCTGGAGACTTCGGCGGCGCGGATGCGCGCGCCAAGCACCGACAGCGCTTTCGCTTTGTTTTTGTGCTGAGAACGTTCGTCCTGACACTCGACGACAATGCCGGTCGGCAGGTGAGTAATACGGATCGCCGAGTCGGTGGTGTTAACGTGCTGACCGCCCGCGCCGGAGGAACGGAAGGTATCGATGCGCAGATCGCTCGGGTTGATGTCCGGCATTTCGGCTTCCGGCAACTCCGGCATCACCGCCACGGTGCAGGCGGAGGTATGAATACGTCCCTGGGATTCGGTGGCCGGTACGCGCTGTACGCGATGGCCGCCGGATTCGAACTTCAGCCGACCATAAACGCCGTCGCCGCTGATTTTGGCGATCACTTCTTTAAAGCCGCCGTGCTCGCCTTCGTTGGCGCTCATGATTTCCACGCGCCAACGGCGCGATTCCGCGTAACGGCTGTACATACGGAACAGATCGCCCGCGAACAGCGCCGCTTCATCGCCGCCGGTACCGGCGCGAACTTCAACAAACGCGTTACGCTCGTCGTCCGGGTCTTTAGGCAGCAGCAGAACCTGCAGCTGCTGCTCCATCTGTTCACCCTTCTCTTTCGCTTCGCGCAGCTCTTCCTGCGCCATTTCGCGCATTTCCGGGTCATCGAGCATCATCTGCGCGGCTTCGATATCATCCTGTAGCTGGCGCCAGTCGGTATAGCAGCGGGCGACGTCGCTCAGCTGCGCGTATTCGCGGGATAACGCGCGAAACTTATCCTGATCGGCGATAGTCGCGGCATCGCCGAGTAGCGCCTGAACTTCCTCATGGCGTTCGTAAAGGGCTTCCAGTTTGGCAACAATAGAAGGCTTCATAGGCGTGAATTCACCCTGTCCTAAAAAAAGAGAGAAAGGTGCGCTATTCCAGCCCGAGGCTGTTGCGCAGAATATGCAGGCGTTCATCATCCCCGTCACGGGCGGCCTGCTGAAGAGATTTGGTTGGCGAGTGGATCAGGCGGTTAGTCAGCTTGCGCGCCAGATCCTGCATAATTTCCTGCGCATCGCCGCCCTGATTGAGCGCCGCCAGCGCTTTAGCCGTCAGTTCCTCGCGGACCTGATCGGCCTGGGAGCGATATTCGCGGATAGTCTCGCTGGCGCTCTGGGCGCGCAGCCAGGCCATAAATTCGCTGGCTTCCTGCTCAACAATGGTTTCTGCCTGCACCGCCGCGGCTTTACGCTGCGCCAGGTTGTGCTGAATGATGTTTTGCAGATCGTCCACGCTGTAGAGATAGGCGTTCGCCAGTTTGCCAACCTCCGGTTCGACATCGCGCGGAACGGCAATATCGACCAGCAGCATCGGCTGGTTGCGGCGCGCCTTCAGCGCGCGCTCCACCATCCCTTTACCGATAATCGGCAGCGGGCTGGCGGTAGAACTAATAATGATATCCGCTTCTTTAAGCCGCTCGTCGATGTCGCTCAGGGCGATCACCTCCGCGCCAACCTCATCGGCCAGCGCCTGAGCGCGCTCGCGGGTGCGGTTGGCAATCACCATTTTGCGCACCTTATGCTCGCGCAGATGGCGGGCCACCAGCTCAATGGTTTCACCGGCGCCAACCAGCAGCACGGTAACGCTGGAGAGGGATTCAAAGATTTGCCGCGCCAGAGTACAGGCGGCAAAGGCCACGGAGACCGCGCTGGCGCCGATATCGGTTTCGGTACGCACGCGTTTGGCCACTGAGAACGACTTCTGGAACATGCGCTCCAGCTCGCTGACGTTAAGATGCCCACGGCTGGAATCAGCAAAGGCTTTTTTTACCTGCCCGAGGATCTGCGGCTCGCCCAGCACCAGCGAATCAAGACCGCTGGCGACGCGCATCAGATGGCTGACCGCATCGTTGTCCTGATGCCAGTAGAGGCTTTTGCGCAGGTCGTCTTCATTTAAGCCGTGGTAATCGCACAGCCAGCGGATAAGAACTTCCTGAAGGTTATCCTGCTCTTCGACGCTGAGGTAGAGTTCCGTGCGGTTACAGGTCGACAGCACCACCCCGCCCTGCACCATTGGCTGAGCCAGCAAGCTCTCCAGCGCCTGGTCGAGCGTGTCCGGCGAAAACGTTACGCGTTCTCGCAGCGCTACAGGAGCTGTTTTGTGGTTAATGCCAAGAGCTAAAAGCGTCATTGTGAGGGAGTAGTACCAGCGTTGCTAAGGTTAGTCTGCAGGCATCATACAGGATGCGCGTAATCAATAAAAGAGAGGCTCCCCTTTTGGAGTAATAGCTAATCTGTAATAGCCATTAACGGTAATTTTTTGATTTCAGACAACTTGAACGTAGACGCTACCGCCCGGCAACGCTAGCATTAATGGTTATTATTGTAACCCGCTACACAAATCGGCCAGCTGTTACTCTCATTTGCCGCATTTCACTGTAGACATCAAGGATTTGTCATCATTATGAATCGACTGTTCCGCCTGTTGCCGCTGGCAAGCCTCGTCCTGACCGCCTGTGCGATAAATGCTCCGAAAGGGCCGGGTAAAAGCCCGGATTCTCCACAGTGGCGTCAGCACCAGCAAGATGTCCGCAATCTCAATCAGTTTCAGACGCGCGGCGCTTTCGCTTATCTTTCGGATGAGCAAAAGGTGTATGCCCGCTTCTTCTGGCAGCAAACCGGCCAGGACCGCTATCGCCTGCTGCTGACTAACCCGCTCGGTAGCACCGAGCTGTCGTTAACCGCCCAGCCGGGCAACGTGCAGCTGATTGATAATAAAGGACAGACCTACACGGCGACCGATGCCGAAGAGATGATTGGCCGGCTGACCGGCATGCCGATTCCGCTCAATAGCCTGCGCCAGTGGATTATTGGCCTGCCTGGCGAAGCCACCGACTACTCGCTTGATGACCAGTACCGCCTGCGCGAACTGAATTACACGCAAAACGGCAAGACCTGGCACGTCACCTGGGGCGGTTACACCTCCGACACAAAACCGTCGCTGCCGGCCAATATGGAGCTTAACGACGGCAGCCAGCGCATCAAGCTGAAAATGGATAATTGGATTGTGAAATGATGACCCGCTGGCCCTCTCCCGCAAAGCTGAACCTGTTTTTGTACATTACCGGGCGGCGCGCCGACGGTTACCACACGCTGCAGACGCTGTTTCAGTTTCTGGATTATGGCGACACGCTGACGATTGAACCGTGCGATGACGGTCAACTGCGTCTGCTGACGCCGGTTGAAGGCGTGCCGGATGAAGAGAACCTGATCATCCGCGCGGCCAGGCTATTAATGCAGGCCGCAGCGCAGGCCGGGACGCTTCCCCCGGGCAGCGGCGCCGATATCAGCATCGACAAGGTGCTGCCGATGGGCGGCGGCCTCGGCGGCGGCTCGTCCAACGCCGCAACCGTTCTGGTGGCGCTGAATCACTTATGGGGCTGCCATCTCTCGGAAGATCAGCTGGCGGCTTTGGGTCTGCAGCTGGGCGCCGACGTGCCGGTGTTCGTTCGCGGGCACGCGGCCTTTGCCGAAGGTATTGGGGAAATTCTGACCCCGGCCGAACCGGAGGAAAAATGGTATCTGGTAGCGCATCCGGGAGTCAGCATTCCAACGCCGATCATTTTTCGCGATCCGCAACTGCCGCGCGATACCCCGGTCAGGTCAATTAATACGTTATTAAAATGTAAATTCGGCAATGATTGCGAGGTTATCGCAAGAAAACGTTTTCGTGAGGTTGATGCGGCGCTTTCCTGGCTGTTAGAATATGCGCCGTCGCGCCTGACTGGCACCGGTGCATGTGTATTTGCTGAATTTGACACTGAATCCGCCGCTCGTCAGGTGCTTGAAAAAGCCCCGGCATGGCTGCATGGCTTCGTGGCGCGAGGTGTTAACATCTCTCCGCTCAAGCAGGCGCTGCGCTAAGTTCTGCTAAACTATAGCAAATTTGGCGAAAACGCCGGGGAAACTGAGTTACGGTGACAACGTCACCCTGTTCCAGACGTTGCATCGGGCTCTTTAATACACCGCCTGGATGAAATCGTGCCCACCCGCACAGTTTTTGGCCCATTTCATCCACCACTGGACGCATGCCTGAGGTTCTTCTCGTGCCTGATATGAAGCTTTTTGCTGGTAACGCCACCCCGGAACTAGCACAACGTATTGCCAACCGCCTGTACACTTCTCTTGGCGACGCCGCCGTAGGTCGTTTTAGCGACGGTGAAGTCAGCGTACAAATCAATGAAAACGTACGCGGTGGTGATATTTTCATCATCCAGTCCACTTGTGCTCCCACCAACGACAACCTGATGGAACTGGTTGTTATGGTTGATGCTCTGCGTCGTGCTTCGGCAGGTCGTATCACCGCTGTTATCCCTTACTTCGGTTATGCTCGCCAGGACCGTCGTGTTCGTTCTGCTCGTGTGCCTATCACCGCGAAAGTGGTTGCTGACTTCTTGTCCAGCGTCGGCGTCGACCGCGTTCTGACCGTTGACCTGCACGCAGAACAAATTCAGGGCTTCTTTGACGTTCCGGTTGATAACGTATTCGGCAGCCCGATCCTGCTGGAAGACATGCTGCAGCTGAACCTGGACAACCCTATCGTGGTTTCTCCGGACATCGGCGGCGTAGTTCGCGCTCGCGCTATCGCCAAGCTGCTGAACGATACCGATATGGCTATCATCGACAAACGCCGTCCGCGCGCTAACGTTTCTCAGGTGATGCACATCATCGGTGACGTCGCCGGTCGCGACTGCGTAATGGTTGACGATATGATCGATACCGGCGGCACCCTGTGTAAAGCGGCTGAAGCGCTGAAAGAGCGCGGCGCTAAACGCGTATTCGCCTACGCGACGCACCCGATCTTCTCCGGCAATGCTATCCAGAACATCAAGAACTCAGTGATTGACGAATTCGTCGTCTGCGATACTATTCCGCTGACGCCGGAAATCAAAGCGCTGGAAAAAGTCCGTACCCTGACGCTGTCTGGTATGCTGGCCGAAGCGATTCGTCGTATCAGCAACGAAGAATCTATCTCTGCTATGTTCGAACATTAATCGAGCCCGGCACAAAAACCCGCTGCGGCGGGTTTTTTTGTCTCTAAACCTTTTATTCTCCACAAAATCATTCGGCATGCGTCATGGCGGCAAGTGAATGAATCTCCGGCAACGTACAGGCAGTACAGGATCGGGGTCAATGAACGCAGCCAACGCAGAGGCATCCCGAAGGATGACGTGGAAATGACCGATGCCTCCTTCACCTGCCATTTAGTTGACAGATGATGCGCTCATGGATGAAACATTATTGTGAACAGATTATTTTCCTCACATGTGATGCCTTTCCGCGCCCTCATCGACGCTTGTTGGAAAGAAAAATATACCGCTTCGCGGTTTACTCGTGATGTGATTGCCGGGATTACCGTCGGAATTATCGCTATCCCACTGGCGATGGCGCTGGCAATTGGCAGCGGGGTGGCGCCGCAGTACGGTCTCTATACCTCAGCGGTGGCGGGGATCGTCATTGCGTTAACCGGCGGGTCACGCTTCAGCGTATCCGGGCCTACCGCCGCTTTCGTGGTGATCCTCTACCCAGTCTCGCAGCAGTTCGGACTTGCCGGGCTGCTGGTCGCCACCTTGATGTCGGGGATCTTCCTGATTCTTTTCGGCCTGGCGCGCTTTGGCCGCTTGATTGAGTATATTCCGCTATCGGTCACTCTCGGCTTCACCTCCGGGATCGGTATCACCATCGGTACCATGCAAATTAAAGATTTTCTCGGCCTGCAGATGGCGCACGTGCCTGAACATTATCTGCAAAAAGTCGGCGCGCTGGCGATGGCGCTGCCGACCATTAATCCCGGCGATGCCGCCATCGGCGTGGTCACGCTGGGCACGCTGATTATCTGGCCGCGTCTGGGGATTCGTCTGCCGGGCCACCTGCCGGCCCTGCTGGCGGGCTGCGCGGTGATGGGCGTGGTCAACCTGCTTGGCGGGCACGTCGCCACCATTGGCTCTCAGTTCCACTATATTCTCGCCGACGGCAGCCAGGGCAACGGTATTCCGCAGCTGCTGCCGCAGCTGGTGCTGCCGTGGGATATGCCGGGTTCAGACTTCACCCTCAGCTGGTCTTCGCTGCAGGCGCTGCTGCCGGCGGCGTTTTCCATGGCCATGCTCGGGGCGATTGAGTCCCTGCTGTGCGCTGTGGTGCTGGACGGCATGACCGGCACCAAACACAAGGCCAATAGCGAGTTGATTGGCCAGGGGCTCGGCAATATCGTGGCGCCGTTCTTCGGCGGCATTACTGCCACCGCCGCCATCGCCCGCTCGGCGGCCAACGTCCGCGCTGGCGCGACCTCGCCGGTTTCCGCCGTGATCCATGCGCTACTGGTGATTATGGCGCTGCTGGTGCTTGCCCCTCTGCTCTCCTGGCTGCCGCTTTCCGCGATGGCGGCGCTGCTGCTGATGGTGGCATGGAATATGAGCGAAGCGCACAAGGTCGTTAACCTGCTGCGCTATGCGCCGAAAGACGACATTATCGTCATGCTGATGTGCATGTCGCTGACCGTACTGTTTGATATGGTCATCGCGATTAGTGTCGGCATCGTGCTGGCTTCCCTGCTGTTTATGCGCCGGATCGCGCGGATGACCCGTCTGGCGCCGGTCAACGTTGAGGTTCCGGATGATGTGCTGGTGCTGCGCGTCATTGGTCCGCTGTTTTTCGCCGCCGCGGAAGGGTTGTTTACCGATCTGGAAACGCGGGTCGCAGGCAAGCGTATTGTGGTGCTGAAATGGGATGCGGTGCCGGTGCTGGACGCCGGCGGACTGGATGCCTTCCAGCGTTTCGTGAAGAAGCTGCCGGAAGGCTGTGAGCTGCGCGTGTCGAACCTGGAATTTCAGCCGCTGCGCACCCTGGCGCGGGCAGGCGTTAAACCGATTCCGGGCCGTCTGAGCTTCTACCCGGACCGCAACGCCGCGCTGGCGGATATTTAATTACCCGGCGGCAGGCCCTGATGCCTGCCGCATCATCACGCCAATCGCCTGCTGAAGCCAGCCAAGCACCTCCGCCGTCATCCAGGTTCCCTTCATCAAATGCGGCTCCCGCTCCATGGCATAACGAAACTTCTGCTGCGTATGAGGATCCGTTCCCGCATATGACTGGAATAGCCCCAGCCAGCGCTGCGCCAGCTGCTGACCTTCCACGGATGCCGGGTCCTGCTTTTCACGACAGGCCCGATGCAGGTCGGCCACCAGCGCCGGCCATTCCATCAGGCGATCGAAATAGTGCTGCCGCGTAAACGCCAGCTCTTCTGCATTCAGATAGCGCGCCCAGATGGCCAGCTTGCTTTCCGCAAAGGCATGGGTAATAAAATCAATCGTTTCCGGAGTCACTCCGGTTTGCTCGCGCATCTGCGGCTCAGCGGCGTGCATTTCATTCAGCCGGGTCAGAAACTCAGGCCTTCCGGCGGTATCCTGCTCCAGTTGTTCCATCCAGCGGGTTGCCAGCGCCATTGCCTGCGGCGCGTCTGCCGGGCAGCGTTGGCGCATGAGCTGCTGCGCTTCGCTAACCAGCTCCAGCCAGGTCTGATTGCGCTGCTCATCCTGCTCCGCGAACGGCAGCACCTGTAACTCCTGTTGACTAAACCAGCGATCGTACATTTTCATTAACTCCAGCGTTTGTAGCCAGGACTCCAGGTCGGGTTCGCCTCCGCTGTCCAGCTCTTCACGCAGCAGCGCCAGGCGCTGGCGCAACGTTGAGAGAGTTTGTAGCTGCCGGTCGAGGGTGGTTATCTGCTTAACCAGCAGGTCGGACAGCGAGAAAGCGTCCCGGTCGAGATAGTCCTTGATAGTGGCGAGTTCCAGCCCGGCCTGTGCCAGCGCTTTGATCATATGCAGCCGCTTTACGGCCGCCAGATTATATAACCGGTAACCCGCCGCGCTTCTGGCCGAAGGCGTCAGCAATCCCGTTTGTTCATAATGATGTAGCGTACGGACGGTCATTCCGGCGCGCTTCGCCAGTTCTCCCACCTGAATTAACATGATTGCTCCTTTCATCGACCAGTGGCGCCACTCTGCAGCCTGACGTTACGTCAGGGTCAAGCGCTCAGTACGCGAATTGTATTAGGCAGACTGTGCCGATGAAAGATGAAGAGAGATAAGGAGGATTTGAGACAACAACATGCGGGCGGCCTGAACGGACGGCATTAAAACGCACCAGCCGTTCACAACGGCTGGTGGTATGGAATTCACTCAGCTGTGGCGATGCTGATCGCGGCGGCAGCGTTTGTCGTAGTGACGAACCCACCAGTATCTGTCGCTAACCTGTTCATGACCGCCGACGCGAGCGCCTGCCAGCCACAGCACAGCGCCGACAAAGATACTCAGGATCGCGCCGTGCGCGAAAAACTGCGGCAGGTCAAGCTGCGGAAGCTGGTTTAAAATAGAATAACCAACGCCGACAACCATGACGACCAACCCCAACCCCATCAGCACATTACCGAGTAACGAAGCGTTTCTGCGTTTCATATGTCACCTCCGGAACCTTGGGTTGCATGGGAATATCCCCAAATCTTATAGGTGTAGTATAGACAATGAGCAATATACCGATTGCGTGAAGGATCACAGAAGCGAACATCTTGCCAACAAAAGTTTACAAATAACCCTCTGAACAACATCAAATTCTAATAATTCAAACCTGTTATTATCTCTGTCAGCCGCGCTTCGCTGGCAGAACTTTGTCAACCGCGCGCGCAGACAGTACACTACGCGCCAGAGAACGACCAAGCAGGATAAAAAAGTGAGCATAAAATTAATTGTCGGCCTGGCGAACCCCGGCGCTGAATACGCAGCGACCCGACATAACGCTGGCGCCTGGTACGTGGATTTACTGGCGGAACGCCACCGTGCGCCGCTGCGCGAAGAGAGCAAATTCTTCGGCTACACCTCGCGGATAAACCTTGCCGGCGAAGATGTCCGCCTGCTGGTGCCGACCACCTTTATGAACCTTAGCGGCAAAGCCGTCGGCGCGATGGCGACCTTCTTTCGTATTAACCCGGACGAAATCCTCGTCGCCCACGATGAGCTCGACTTACCGCCAGGCGTGGCGAAGTTCAAGCTGGGCGGCGGACACGGCGGCCATAATGGCCTGAAAGATATCATTAGTAAGCTGGGCAATAACCCGAACTTTCACCGCTTACGCGTGGGAATCGGCCATCCGGGCGATAAAAATAAAGTTGTCGGTTTTGTTTTGGGTAAACCGCCCGCCAGCGAACAGAAGCTGATTGATGAGGCCGTTGACGAAGCGGCACGCTGCACTGAGGTGTGGCTGAAAGATGGCCTGACGAAAGCGACCAACCGTTTACACGCTTTTAAAGCGCAATAACCGGTTGGCGTGCGGAATTTTTGTCACGCACCGTGTATAATAGGCGAAGCTATTTACTTTTCTGCAATCTGTTCACTGTAACAGGTTGATTATCCAAAGATTAAGGTGATTTAAATCATGGGATTCAAATGCGGTATCGTCGGTTTGCCCAACGTCGGCAAATCCACCCTGTTCAATGCGCTCACCAAAGCGGGTATTGAAGCGGCCAACTTCCCCTTCTGTACCATTGAGCCGAACACCGGTGTCGTGCCGATGCCCGATCCGCGTCTGGACAAACTGGCTGAAATCGTCAAACCACAGCGTATTCTGCCGACCACGATGGAATTCGTTGATATCGCCGGCCTCGTTAAAGGCGCGTCGAAAGGTGAAGGCCTGGGCAACCAGTTCCTGACCAACATCCGCGAAACCGAAGCTATCGGTCACGTGGTACGCTGTTTCGAAAACGACAACATCATTCACGTTAACAATAAAGTGGATCCGGCTGACGATATCGAGGTGATCAACACCGAGCTGGCGCTCTCTGACCTGGATACCTGCGAGCGCGCCATCCACCGCGTGCAGAAAAAAGCCAAAGGCGGCGATAAAGACGCGAAAGCCGAACTGGCGGCGCTGGAAAAATGCCTGCCGCAGTTGGAAAACGCCGGTATGCTGCGTGCGCTGAAAAACCTGACCGACGAAGACAAAGCAGCGATTAAATACCTGAGCTTCCTGACCCTGAAGCCGACCATGTATATCGCCAACGTCAACGAAGACGGTTTTGAGAACAACCCTTATCTTGATAAAGTTCGCGAAATCGCCGCCGCCGAAGGTTCCGTGGTGGTCGCCGTTTGCGCCGCCGTTGAGTCCGACATCGCCGAGCTGGACGATGCCGACCGCGATGAGTTTATGGCCGAGCTGGGTCTCGAAGAGCCGGGCCTGAACCGCGTTATCCGCGCCGGCTACGAGCTGCTGAACCTGCAGACCTACTTCACCGCAGGGGTGAAGGAAGTCCGTGCATGGACCATCCCGGTCGGCGCCACTGCACCGCAGGCCGCGGGTAAAATCCACACCGACTTCGAAAAAGGCTTTATCCGCGCGCAGACCATCGCTTATGAAGACTTTATTACCTATAAAGGTGAGCAGGGTGCCAAAGAAGCCGGGAAAATGCGTGCTGAAGGTAAAGACTACATCGTGAAAGATGGCGATGTGATGAACTTCCTGTTTAACGTCTAAATAAAATCTGTTGACTCATGAGGTTTCATTTAATCTCATCGAAACAATAAAAACCCATAAAATCCATGCAATTGCGTGGATTTTTCTTTTCACAAGACCTCAACTAATCTCAATGCAGCTCAGTCAAAAATGAGTACAGGAGTGAGTATAAAATACTTTTATCTTCTCTCAGGGTGAGTACAATAACGGTATAATAATTATACAAGGACAACTGAATCGCCACGGGTTTAACAGACACCCCAGAGTCATTTAAGATGACTTAAAGAGAGGTGCCCATGAGCGGTAAGCGTTATCCTGAAGAGTTTAAAATTGAAGCAGTCAAACAGGTTGTTGATCGTGGTCATTCTGTTTCCAGCGTTGCAACTCGTCTCGATATCACCACCCACAGCCTTTACGCCTGGATAAAGAAGTACGGTCCGGATTCTTCCACTAATAATGAACAGTCAGATGCTCAGGCCGAGATCCGCCGACTCCAGAAGGAGTTAAAGCGGGTTACTGACGAACGGGATATATTAAAAAAAGCCGCGGCGTACTTCGCAAAGCTGTCCGACTGAGGTACGCCTTTATCCGTGACAACAATCGTTGCTGGCCTGTCCGCCTGCTCTGCCAGGTGCTGGATGTGCATCCGAGTGGGTTTTACGCCTGGCTTAAGCAGCCACATTCACGACGGTTTCATGCTGACCTGAAGCTGACGGGACATATTAAGCAGTTCTGGCTGGAGTCGGGCTGTGTTTATGGCTATCGCAAGATCTATCTCAATCTGCGGGATTCCGGGCAACAATGCGGTGTAAACAAAGTCTGGCGGTTGATGCAACGTGTGGGGATAAAGGCTCAGGTCGGATACCGAAGTCCACGGGCGCGTAAAGGTGAAGCCAGTATTGTGACGCCCAACAAGCTCCAGCGGCAGTTCAACCCGGAAGCACCGGATGAACGTTGGGTTACGGACATAACCTACATCCGAACCCACGAAGGCTGGTTGTATCTGGCCGTGGTGGTTGACCTGTTCTCCCGAAAAGTTATCGGCTGGTCAATGCAACCCCGAATGACAAAAGAGATTGTCCTGAACGCATTACTTATGGCGGTGTGGAGGCGTAATCCTCAAAAGCAGGTACTGGTTCACTCTGATCAGGGCAGTCAGTACACGAGCCATGAGTGGCAGTCGTTCCTGAAATCACACGGTCTGGAAGGCAGCATGAGCCGTCGCGGAAACTGCCACGACAATGCGGTTGCGGAAAGCTTTTTCCAGCTACTGAAGCGCGAACGGATTAAGAAAAAGATCTACGGAACTAGAGACGAAGCCAGAAGCGATATTTTTGATTACATCGAAATGTTTTATAACAGTAAGCGTCGGCATGGTTCGAGCGAGCAGATGCCACCAGTTGAATATGAAAACCTATATTATCAACGACTCAGAAGTGTCTAGGTTATCCGTGGCGATTCATAAAGCATCAGCATTGCAGATTAGTCAATTGTCAACACCTTCACCGACAAATGATGATATGTCTGGGTAATTAAATTATATCATTTAGTACACGTAATTTATTAAAGAAGGATTTCATTGAATAATTTAATAGGGTTTTGTAATCATGAAAGTATTCCCTGCTTTATCATTCCTGACACTATTCATATTAGCAGGCTGCGATGCCAGCACACCGAAGTGTAATAGTGACGACGCTCGTGAGCTGGTCATTAACATTGCTCATGAGAATTACGGACGAAAAAATTTATATAATGCTTTGGTAAGACTCGGACTCCCTATCGGCACTAAATTTAGCGAAGTTCAATTTTCAGTAATAAATACCAGAACAACCCGACATGACCCACAACTAGACATTCATCAATGCGCGGCTGATTTAGAACTTACACATAGTGCAGCTAGAGAAACAAGAAGTATCCCAATTACCTATCAGATACAGAAAACAGATGATGGTGATAACCAGTTTTATATTAACGTTTACGGGTTGTGATTTTCTCGACTGCTTAAGCTCAGGAAAAATAAATCATAAGAGCAATTATGAATAAAGTTAATCGAGTAATGAAAAAACATGAGCAACAAGAACCGCTGATAACCGCCGTCAGAGAATGGGTAATACAAAAACAACTAACGAAGGTCACTCTAGCAGAGATATCCATTTCCAAAATACAGAGGCAGTTTCGTATTGGTTATAATCGTGCTTCAGGAATCCATGAAATGCTGGAAGCTGAAATTAATACAAAAATTTCCATTATTGAGGAACACTTTACATAACTCAGAGGTAGTGTTGGGAGAGTCATCTCCCCAACATTATATTATGTTAAATTTTATATATGCTATTTTTTATAATTGCATTCCTCAACTTTAAAAATAACTTCATCACCAACTTTTTTTGCAGAAATAATTCTATCATCATTTATAAACAATGATTTAGTACCACTATCAAGATCGCATGGACTTTTCGAATACATCTCAAATGTATATATAAGGTTCTCTGAAAATTTTGATAACTTCTTTTCGTACCAAGACATAGTATTCTGTGATATTCCATAAATGAAAACAAAAAATATGCTAAAACTAAAAACCTTGATTAGAATTGTGGATTTCTTTAGATAAATATCATCTTTTTCACTTTTGAAGGGGAATAAAAAATTATTTACTTTAGCATCCGATAATAAAAAATATAGAATTGTAAAAGGGAAAACAATTAAGGCTAAGATATAATATAGAAACAAAGCAATTAAAGCCGTAATGAATGGAATGGTTAAAATAGAAATAATAATTAATGCATGAGGAAAATTAGAAGGCTCAACCCCGCTAACATCATTTAATATGATCCCAGCAATAGATATAGAAAAATTAGTCCCGACAACCAATATTATAGTTAACAATGCTTTCCCTATAATATTTTCATATATTCTTTTATATAAAAGAATAGCATCATATGCCAATGCAATGCACCAAAATACAATAGCCAATAAGAATGTAGACCTGAATATTTGACCATAACTCAATACAAGAAATATTACGCATGTATAGATAAATAATAAAATATAATTTAAATGCAATTTTTGACTAACATTCAAACGAGAATAAAAACACTTAACCCATTCTATCAATAAATCTTTTTTCAATCTCTCCACCTTAATATCCATATAGTTCACAGATAGTTAATTATGCTCTCTCAGCTGCCTCTAACCATGTATTCACCCCATCAACACCTAAAGCCAACATAGAGTCTTGCAAAGCAACTACCCGATGTAGCATTTCTCCGCCATCCGACTCTTCCTGCTCTTCTGCTTGTGCAAATAAACGGGTCAATAACTGCATTAAATTATTATTATGGTCATGCAAATAGGCTTTTGTTGTACGAACATATTCAAGATAAATCTCCGTAGCCTTCAATGCATACAAAGGATCTATGTATGAAACAATATTTAGCCATGCGCCGAAATCGAATAAGCCAATTCTCGATGCTTCAGAACTCGTAGATACTAATGAAAAATAACGCTCTAACATTTGCATAGGTAAAATAATAACAGGCTCCTTTTCTCTAAAAATGCTACCCATCGACCCTATTAATGTTGAGGCATATTGATTATTATCACTTAACGCAGTGGACAAACCAGCAAGACATAAATCCTGATGCCGTTGAAAATTCTCACGATGTGTCCAAACATCGATAGCACCTTCCCATGCATCACTATCACTTAATTCTTTTAATTGTTTGATAAAGTCACAATTTTCTATTTTTTCTGACAATACGGCTAATGCAGATATTCTTCCCCATGCTTGCAATCCATCTTTAATACTTTCAGATACAATCTTATTTAACCATGGGGAAACTCTGTCAAACTCATGATGATAGGTATAATAGAGACAACGTTCTGCCATATCCCAAAGTCCTTCACTACCTTTCCGCATTATTAATTCAAAAATCCCCCAACCAACTTCAGGTAAAATATGCTGTAAATGAGGTAAACGGCGTAACACTACAGCCCTCACCGCAGGATGATCGTTAGTAGCAAATTGATGTAGTGTCGGTAACAGTAATTCAGGCCAAGAGATATGTCCTTCGTATAATTTTATTGCCATAACCATAAGAGCATCAGCGATATGCCCTCGAATCATATTAATACCTATACCAATAAAAGTGACACCATCTCCTGAGATAGGATCTCTTTCTTCCACTGCTAAATAGGGAATAGATAAAAAAGTTATTCTTTTCGCATTATTGATATCTTTTACTACATGTGAGCATCCTTGTAGCACTTCAGAAGCAGAGCGGTTTTGCCTCCAATAAACAGAATGTCGCTCCAATTCATCTAAAGTATTGCTAACTAAAACATCAATATTAGGTTCATTAATCGGTTTCCAGTCATTATTTGGGCGAAGGTTTCCATAACGATAATTCAAATAATGTGCAATACCATCCATAATATGATTTCGGAACTCTTCATTTATATCCTGCCAGTAAGAAGATAAAAAACTCAAAAATCGTAATGGATCCCTTGAAGATGCCTCACTCAGTTGTTGAGCAACTTGCTCCTCTCCACCAATTAACATGTCGCTAAATGAGTCTCGCCTATACCCATTATAGTGCTCAAGAAGACTGAGAACGCCTTCATTACTGAGCTCATTAAAAACTTCATATGAGAACGGAGCTCTTACAATTCCGCACCACCCATTAACATCTGGTTTATGTTCAAGTGGCCAGTTTGAACGGATATATTCATCTAAAATACTTACACATGACGGTGAACGTAAATAGCACGGTATACAAATAATAAACTTGACCTGATCTTTAAGCATATATTGCCTATACTCAGGGAGATCAGCATATCTCTGAGAAAGAGCAAGTATTATAATCTGTATTGCGTCTTGGGATTCTGAACTCAAATGGATAAAAACTTTCTGAACTAAAGTTCCCAATTCATATGAAAGCTCAGACTCTAATAAATCTGCTTTCGACAGCAAACGAGAGGATATGTCAAGATTAGTTAGCGGAGAATTAATACATGCTAACAATGCAAAGTAACGAAGTGAACCTTCTAGATTAAAACATAAACGCTCACGATTGTTTTGCCACCACTCAGAATTGATATTAGCATGATGAATAATAGCTACTTCTAAAGCATCCATCAGGACACGTTGACTATCTTTATGCTCAAAATCCCTCATTCTGCGATCATCAGAATGAGAAGTTCCACTTAGAAAACCACTTCGATAATTATTTTCTTCTTCATATCGAGAACTTCGTACTTTGCTCCACTGTTCAATTGTCGATATAGCCAGCTCTAACAAAGTAATAGAATTAATCATTTTATTTGAAAGAAATTTACTATCCTTATCACCAAATTCGTGTGGTCGGCACTTAATCTTATTTCCAAAACGATAGGATAGAATGTCTTCATCTTTAACATCAGCAATGATGTAATCCCAAAGCACCGCATCATCTATACCCCCTACAGCAACACAACGAGCAAGGGCTCTACCTAAAAAGCTATATTCTTCCTGTGGAAATTTAAATAGCTCCAGCAATAGAGGAGACATCAAATATGCATGTTCTTCCTTTATGTTCGATATGGAAACAGCAATCTTACTGATCAATTGTGACTTATCTATCCAATCAGATCTTAATATTCCCATCCAAAAATCAACGACACCTGATGGATCTAGATTTAACCAATGCGCTATACGGTAAGTATGAATTCCTATACCATCAACATCACGCGTAGTTTTTAAAACCGGAACAAGATTCCTTAGCCAAAAATAATGCCATTCAACTTGTGAAGCTTTACTATAAATAACTTGGAAAACATCCCGATGCGTGTTACGTAAATCACGTAACATTGGCCAATCATCATCTTGAGGTAATTGCTCAGCAAAACATTCGGCGACTAGGCGACGTATATGAAAAGCATAAGTTCCGGTAAGCACCGTTCGTAACTGTTTTCTAAACTCTTGTCTTCCTTCATTGACAAGCTGTGCAATAAAGCTACGAATAGATGGGCGGACAAAAGGTACTGGTGGGAGATCCTTTATAAAATCATTTAAAGTCAATCCATGACGAATAGCTCTACTAATAACTAATACATCAAGTAACGTTTGATGCCCAAATGTTAATTTATTATCCTCAGTTTCATGCAAAACATTATGACTAAGTAACATTCTACGAATGTCATCTGAAGCAGTAAATCGTTGAGTTGGTATCGACAGGCTACGAAGCTTTAACATTTCCGTGGCCATATTTTCAAGTGCTATTTTCCCTTCATCACCTAGCGATGGATTCGTCAACATAATTGAATCAATATAGCGTTGAGCTAACGCCTGGCTAGTCACTATATTAAAACTACCATCTCTTTGAGCAAGATTTATAAATAGAGCTAACTCACGTGGATTGCTAATTAAATGTCGCGTTGTGTTATCAATAGCTGATGAGTCGATTGAGAGTTTTTCAAGCAACGGCATGATTTCACCTTCCCAATCTAATGCCTGGCACTTAAACTCCTTATCCCATGAGCGCTGAGATATACGTCTATCGTAATGTCTATCAAACTCTCTGCAAGCCGTAATAACGGTAACATTTGGAATTAATAACAGCTGATCTATTTGAGCTAAAAAATACGTTAGCACCGTATGTTCTCGAGCTATAGCAAGCACATCAAGTGAATCAATTATGACTATTACATGATAGCTGTCAGCTACACGCGCAATCTTTTCAATCCATTGCTCATCTAACCCTAGAGATTGCCGTTCCTGTGCAGTTTCTAAATCAGCAAACTCTCGCGATTGAATAAATAGCGGTAACATAGCACTATCAGATTGCGCTAATTGCTCTAATTTCTCCTGCAATTCAAGTAGAATACACGTTTTCCCTGAACCCGGCCCTCCAGTCACTAATATGGAATGGCTCTTGTTTTCGATAGCCTCAATTAATTCACTAACTAAAAGAGTGTCAATGCGATGACCACCAATATCTCTTTGCCACGAACGACCAATCGATGATGTTTTTCTGAATGAATTAAAAATAGATTGAATGTCTGTTGGAGGAGAAATAACACAACCTGACTGAGAAAGAAGATTTATAAGGTCGATTTTGGTTAAACGCGAGCAAGATGACAGTTTATTATCTTGCGTATCAGCAACTCGCATCCCTTGGTAATCAAGGCAAGTCCAAAGTGAATTAAAAGCTGCAACAGAATTACTCACCAAATATTGTAAGCGCTCTTCTAGTGTTTCTCTCATTCGCTCATGAATATCGCTAGTAACAAATTTTGTTCTGGATAAAAGCTCATAACTATTAAAATTAGAAGATATTTTTGCAATTAATTCACTGAGCTTTCTATTTGTCGCCTCATGTACCTTTGTCTCTTTTAAAGCAGCATGATAGGCACTTTCATCTGGAAAATTAGTACTAAACTCTTGTAAAGCTGCCAGTTCACCAAAAGGGGGCTTTGTTGAATAAATCAGATTTCGGGTAAGTCTCCCCCGTAGCGGGTTGTG
>OKIW01000033.1_pt1 | contig 56821 bp, 56 predicted proteins | sample 1612991 | NCBI WGS metagenome assembly OKIW01 (sample SAMN04436827, study PRJEB24849) | human gut metagenome | biome: human gut; feature: NICU; material: stool | host: Homo sapiens | place: USA: Saint Louis, MO | collected 2011-06-23 | reverse complement strand
TTTTTTTGCGCCGTATCGGCGGCGGCGGTCAGCTCGGCGTTCTTTTTCGTTAGCGCATCCAGCGCGGTTTTCTGCCCGCTTTCGCGCTGCGCATTCTGAGCCTTCAATGCGCTAATCTGCGCCGACAGGTCGCGGGTCGTGTCATCCAGCTTTTTTTGCGCCGTATCGGCGGCGGCGGTCAGCTCGGCGTTCTTTTTCGTTAGCGCATCCAGCGCGGTTTTCTGCCCGCTTTCGCGCTGCGCATTCTGAGCCTTCAATGCGCTAATCTGCGCCGACAGGTCGCGGGTCGTGTCATCCAGCTTTTTTTGCGCCGTATCAGCGGCGGCGGTCAGCTCGGCGTTCTTCTTCATTAGCGCGCTAACGGCGGCAGGATCGCCGCTCTCTTGCTGCCCACGCTGTGCTTTCAGCGCGGCAATCTGCGCCGACAGCTGGCGCGTCGTTTCATCGAGCTTTTTCTCTGCCGCTTTGGCCGCAGCGGTCAGTTCCGCATTCTGTTTCCGCAAAGCGTTAAGCGTACTTTCAGTTTTCGTCTGATTCACTTTCTTTCTGACGACGTCCTGCTTCTGCGGTGCTTTTTTATCACGGCTATCGTTATGTTGATTAGCCGACGCCGAATCTCCACTGGCGGCGTCTGAGGCCGGCGGATTTTTTATTTCGAGTTTCGATATATTATCAAGGAAGTCTCCCCTCTCAGCACGAGCGGGAAACATCACAATAAGGGTAAAGAGAGACAATAAAATCGCAAAACCGCGAAGATTATATATATTCAATTTCCCCTTATGGTACATCATCTGGCCAGCCCATCCTTAAGCTCGGCTTTTCTTGCCCGGCTTTCGAACTCTTTAATTAATTTCTGCGAAATACTATTACACTTATCATTTATCTTGTATTCAAAAAGTGGAGTAATCGTTGACTTTACGCTGGCCGACGTTTGGCTTGAAACAGAAGCATAAAACTTAGCGTCGTTGATTAAACCATACAGCTCGTTTGAATCCTGCTGAAACTTTTTATCGAGCTTAACCAAAGCGTCAGCATCCTGGATACACTGTTGTAGGGCAGGAATCTGAGCTGGCTGTTCATTTTGAATCACATCTTTTTTTATTAGTGCGCTCTGTGGTTTTTTAACATTAGTACACCCCTGTAATAAACCTACAGAAATACACACCAATGCTAATAAGCTATTTCTTATCATTTTCCCATCCATTAGAAAAAAAGTTCAAAAAATATATTTGTCGATTCCAGCAGAAAAAATTTTAACAAACAACGCCAGGCGTTAGATTTGCCATTAATTCAGAAAAAACACACAAAAAGGCTATTTTTTAACCAATTAATAGATGGGAATTATCCTGGTGCAAAGCGATATTTTTATCTGAGATTTTACTCAAATTCATATTTTTAATAGCAAACTGCAGTTTATATGCCTGATATTCAACGGGCGTTTGCCAAATCAAATCAGGCATAAGTTTTTTCTAAATCCAGACCAAAAGATCACTCACTCCACTTCGGTCTGGCCACCGTATTCTTCTTCAGAAGATTGCGAAACTCCTTCAGGTAAGGTTCATTGCTGCGCCCGCGTTTGCATATCGCTGAGAAAGGAGATTGAAAGCCAAACTCATTGGGTAACAGCACGCGCAGGCGATTCTCCTTAATCCACGGCCAGGCGTAGTGCTCGGGAAGGTAGCCGATATATTTCCCGGACAGGATCAGCAGCAGCTGCGCATCGACGGTTTCAACGGTCGCGCTGCCTTTGCTGAAGCCACGCCGCCGCAGATCGCTGGTATTCCAGTAGCTGCGCGTCACCAGCGGACACTGGCTGATCAGATCCTTATCAAGGTGTCGGCTAAAGAACATAGGATGCAGGTCGCTACAGTAGAGCCAGTGCTGCTCGCGATAGAGTGGTTCACTGATGATGTTGTGCACCCGCGAGTTATAGCTGCCGATAGCGAGATCGATATGGTTATTCAGTACGCCGTTTAGCTGTTCCGCCGGGGTACGAATAATCAGCTTGATATGCACATTGGGAAACTTATCGCTAAAGCTGCGCAGCACCACCGGCAGCGACAGCGCGGTTTCCGTTTCGATGGAATCGAGCGTTGAGATACAAATTGTACCGCTATGCTCGCCTTTCAGCAGCGCCGACTGACGCTCCAGCTCGTTCAGTTCACTCAGCACGCGGATCGCCTGCTGTAAAAAATGCTGCCCTTTTTCGGTCAGCGCAAAACCGCCGCGCCCTCGCTGGCACAGGCTAAAGCCAAGCTGGCCTTCCAGTTGCGACATCGCATTGCTGATTGCGGAAACGGAAATCCCCAGCTCCTGCTGGGCCCGGCCATAGCTCTCAAGACGGGCCACCGCCTCAAAAACCTGGAGCTGTCGAATGTTGAGCGTCGCGTCGTTAAGCATGGCGTTTAGTTCACGAATAAATGAACTAAGTATTTGCGGCAGACGATTTAAAGTCCAGCACATCTTTCGCACTATCCCAGTTGTTGAGTTTTGTTGGTCAGATTCAGGAGCTGAAATGGATAACGTCTTTCATCAACCGCAGGGTGGCAACGAGATGCCGCGTTTTGGTGGCCGCGCCACAATGATGCGCCTGCCATTTATTGATAATTTACAGGGACTTGATGCAGCATTTGTCGGCATCCCGTTGGATATCGGAACCTCACAGCGTTCCGGAACGCGCTACGGCCCGCGCTACATTCGCACCGAATCGGTGATGATTCGTCCGTACAACATGGCCACCGGCGCCGCGCCTTTTGATTCCCTGTCGGTAGCGGATATCGGCGACGTACCGATTAACACCTACAATCTGCTCAAATCGGTGCAAATTATCGAAGATTACTACACCGGTTTAAATAGTTTTCCACTTATCCCCCTGACTCTCGGGGGCGATCACACCATTACCCTGCCCATACTGCGCGCGCTGACCAAAAAGCACGGTCCGGTTGGGCTGATTCACGTCGATGCCCACACCGATACCAACGATGAGATGTTCGGCGAAAAGATCGCCCACGGCACCACCTTCCGCCGCGCCGTCGAAGAGGGGCTGCTGGATCTCAAACGCGTCGTCCAGATAGGCCAACGCGCGCAGGGCTACGCCGCCGGCGACTTCCAGTGGGGCGTTGATCGCGGCTTTCGTCTGGTCCAGGCGGAGCAGTGCTGGCACAAATCCCTGGCCCCACTGATGGCCGAGGTTCGCCAGCAGATGGGAGATGGTCCGGTTTATCTCAGCTTTGATATCGATAGCCTCGACCCCATCTGGGCACCCGGTACCGGCACTCCGGAAGTCGGCGGCCTGACGTCGATTCAGGCGCTGGAAATCGTGCGCGGCTGCCGCGGCCTGAACCTCATAGGTTGCGACCTGGTCGAGGTCTCGCCTCCCTACGATGTCAGCGGCAACACATCCCAGCTGGCCGCCAACCTGCTGTATGAAATGCTCTGCGTTCTCCCCGGCGTGAAATACCCATAGAGGAAAAACCATGCAGCTTAATGTCTTTCGTACGCTGTGGGGCGTCACCACCCCGTGGCAGCAAACGGTCAACGAACTCAAAAACGTCGGCTGCTGCGGCATTGAAGCGCGGGTTCCGCTGACGGTGGAAGAGCAGCGGGCGCTGGCCCAACGCATCGAAGCGTCCGCGCTGGAGTATATCGCCATTGTCTTCAGCGGCGGCGGCGTCATTCCGGCCCAGAGCGAAACGCCCGCGCAGCACCTGGAGCGCTTAAAAGAACGTTTTGCGGCGGCAAAAGCGCTTAATCCGCGCTTCGTCAACCTGCTGGCCGGTAACGACCGCTGGCCGCTGGCGCAGCAGGTGGATTTTCTCGGCAGGGCGCATGAGCTCGCCGCCGAATGTGAGCTGTTCTGCAGCTTTGAAACCCATCGCGCCACGTCGCTGTATAGCCCGTGGCTAACGCTGGAGATCGTTCAACAGCTGCCGCAGCTACGATTTACCGCCGATATCAGCCACTGGATCGTGGTAAGCGAACGCCTGCTGGATGACCCCTGCGATGACTTCAGCGCCTTTATCGAACGGGTTCACCATATTCAGGCCCGCGTCGGCTACGACCAGGGACCGCAGGTGCCGCACCCCGCCGCGCCGGAATATCAGTCGGCCCTGCAGTTTCAACAGCGCTTCTGGGAACAGATCTGGCAATCGCAGCGCCGGCGCGGCTACCAGCAAACCACGCTTACGCCGGAGTTTGGCCCCGATGGCTACCTGCATCACCTGCCGTTTACCAACGTTCCGGTCGCCGACCTGTGGTCGCTGAATGCCTGGATGGCCCAGCGTGAACAGCGGCATTTTGTTGAATTCACCTCGCTAACTGAATAAGGAACTGGAGAAATGACCGCTGCAAAAAGTTCTTTTACTGAATTACCGACCATCGATATCAGCGACCTGAACTGCGACGATCTCGCCCGACGCCAGGCGGTGGCCGACGCTATCGGCCAGGCGGCCCGCGAAGTCGGCTTTTTCTACATTACCGGCCACGGCATCGCGCCTGAACTGATTGCTGGGGTCCGCGCGGCGGCCAAAGAGATTTTCGCCCTGCCGATGGAACGCAAGATGGCGTACTACATCGGGCAGTCGAAAAGCCATAAAGGCTACGTTCCGGAAGGCGAAGAGATTTACGGTTCCGGCAAGCCGGATCACAAAGAAGCGTTCGATATCGGCTTTCAGGCCGCTGACGACCACCCGTACGTCATGGCGAAAACGCCGCTGATTGGCGCCAACGAGTGGCCGGACGTGCCGGCGTTTAAATCCCGGGTGCTGGCCTACTATGAGGCGGTTTTCGCCCTTGGACATCGCCTGTTTGATGCCTTCGCTCTCGCCCTTGGCCTGCCGGAAGGCTATTTCAAGTCGATGGTCACCTGCCCACCATCGAAGCTGCGCCTGATCCACTACCCCTTTGACGCCAGCGCCGAAGACGTTCCCGGTATTGGTGCACATACCGACTATGAGTGCTTCACCCTGCTGCTCGCCGACCAGCCGGGTCTTGAAGTGCTGAATGAGGATAGCGACTGGATCGACGCCCCGCCGCTGAAGAACGCGACCGGAGAAGAGGCTTTCGTGATTAATATCGGCGACATGCTCGAAGTCCTGAGCGCTGGCACATTTGTTGCAACTGCACACCGCGTACGCAAGGTGCCGCAGGAACGCTACTCCTTCCCGCTGTTTTTCGCCTGCGACTACCACACGCTGATTCGCCCGCTGCCGGGCTTCCTTGAGGCAGGCGAAGCCAGCGAGTATCAAGAACTGAGCATTGGTGAGCATATGTGGAGCCAGGCGTTACAGACCTATCGCTACCTGCGCGAGAAAGTCACCCGAGGCGAGCTCCAGCTCCCCGAACGCGCCCGCGGCACTAACACCTTTGGCCATCTGAAAAAACAAGCACAGCAAAAAACCGTAAATAACCCGTGAGGATAAATGATGAACAAAACGCTAAAAAAACTCTCGCGCCGTGTGGCTTTATCCATCGCCGTCACCGCTTGTTTTTCACCGCTGGCTCAGGCCGCGGAGCTGCTGACCGAGGGCGTCTTTAAAGTGGGGATGGAGGTGACCTATCCGCCCTTTGAGTCCTACGACAGCAACAACAATATTGTCGGTATCGACCCGGAGTTCGCGGCGCTGATCGCCGAACATCTGAAGGCCAAACCGCAGCTTATCGACACGAAATTCACCAGTCTGATCTTAGGCATCGGTAAAAAATACGATGCGGTGATCTCCGGTATGTACGTGACGCCCGAGCGTCAGAAGCAGGCGGACGCTATCCCTTATGCCCTGTCCGGCGCGTCAATCATTGCGCTGAAAAGCAGCGCTATTCAGCCAAAAACGGAAGACGAACTGTGCGGCGTGAAGGTAGGTCTGCAGGCGGGCACCGCCTGGGTTTCGAGCCTGAAAACGCACTCCGACGAGTACTGTCTGAAAAACGGCAAACCGGCCATTAGTATTCAGGAATTCCCGACCGCGCCGGAAGCGTCCCAGGCCCTGTTGTCGAAAAATATCAACGCCCAGTTAGAAATCGCCCCGGCGGCGCAAATTATCGTCGAGAAAAGCCGCGGCCGCCTGGCCATTAGCTCGAGCCGCCTGGTCTATCCGCTGCCTCTGGGAATCTACGTCGCCAAAGGCAACACCGAGCTGGCCGAGGCCATTAAATCAACGTTAGCCACCCTTAAAGCCAACGGCAAATATGACGCCATCATCAAGAAATACAACTTAGAAAGCATCAATTAATACAATAATGAAACGGGAGTCGGTATGGAGTTCGATTGGGGATACTTTTTCTCATTATTTAGCGTTGGGGCATTCTGGCAGGCATGTGTCACCGTCGTTGTCGTCAGTTCATTGTCCTGGTTTATTGGCCTGATATTAGGTTTTCTTTTAGCCTGCGCCAAGCTCTCCGGCCCGCGCTGGCTGAAGGTTCCCGTCGAACTCTATATTTGGTTTTTCCGCAGCGTGCCGCTGATGGTCCTGCTGGTCTTTGTTTATAACCTACCGCAGCTGTTTCCGGCCACCCAACCGCTGCTCGGCATTCCGTTTATTGCCGGGCTGGTATCGATGACGGTGACCGAAGCGGCCTATATGGCGGAAATCCATCGCGGCGGACTGCTTTCTGTCGCCAAAGGGCAAAGCGAAGCTGGCCATGCCTTAAGCTTTAGTTTTATCGGCGTTCAGCGCTTAATTATTATCCCGCAGGCGTTTCGTATTTCCCTGCCTACCCTGATTAACGAATACATCACCATCATCAAACTCAGCTCAATTCTGTCGGTTATTTCGCTGCCGGAACTGCTGCTGACCGGCCAGCGCCTGTATGCGCAGAATTTCCTCGTCATGGAGACGCTGCTGGCGGTCGCCGTCTATTACGTCATGGTAGTGACGGTGTTTACCTGGCTGTTCAGGGGGCTGGAAAACCTGCTGGATATTCAGCGTAAGCGTCCGCAAACGCTCAATGAGAGTGAATGCGCAACCCTGCGCCAGAACCTGAAGCCGCCGGTACAGGCGCAAAAAGCGCAGGCCGCCAGCGGCAACCCACCGGCGCTGGATCTGCACGCCATCGAAAAATCCTGGGGCCAGCACCACGTGCTGAAAGGCATCGACCTCAAAGTGGAAAACGGCGAGGTAATCAGCATCATCGGCCCGTCCGGCTCCGGCAAGACTACCCTGATCCGTACGATTAACGCCCTTGAGAGCATCGACGGCGGCGAGATCATTCTTTACGGCGAGGATTATCTGAAAGGCGCATCCATTGTCGATAAACAGCAAATGCGCGCCGGCGTACGCCGTATCGGCATGGTGTTCCAGGGCTTCAACCTGTTTCCCCACCGTACGGTGCTGGATAACGTGATGCTCGCCCCGCTCTATCACAAGCTGCTTGACCGCGCCGCCGCCAGGGAGCAAGCGCTGTGGCTGCTGGATCGCGTCGGTCTGCTGGCGCACGCCGAAAAGTACCCATACCAGCTCTCCGGCGGCCAGCAGCAGCGCGTAGCCATCGCCCGCGCCCTGGCGCTGAAACCGGACATCATGCTGTTTGATGAACCCACGTCGGCGCTGGACCCCGAACTGGTTGGCGAAGTGCTGAAGGTCATTCAGTCCCTCGCCCGCGAAGGCATGACGATGATTATCGTGACCCACGAGATGGACTTCGCCTTATCAATTTCTGACCGGGTGGTGATGATGGAAAACGGCGTCGTGCAGAGCGATATGCCGCCGCAGCGCATTCGCGGCGATGTCGCCGATCCGTCCCTGACCCGCATTCGTGAATTTATGGGAGTACAATAAATGGCAACTGAACGGGAACTACGCCAGCAGCTGGCCGCCGCCTATCGTCTGGCGGCGCTCTTCGGCTGGGAAGACACGCTGTATACCCACTTCTCCGTACGCCTGCCCGGCGACGGCGAGCCGCGGTTTTTGATTAACCCCTTCGGCATGATGTTTGACGAAGTCACCGCCAGCAACTTAATCGTGGTCGATATGCAGGGGAAGGTCGTCGAAGGCAGCGCTCCGGCGAACTCGGCGGGCTTTACGATTCATAGCGCGGTCCATATGGCCCGCGAAGACGCCCACTGCGTGATCCACACCCATACGCTGCCGGGGATGGCAGTTGCCGCCTGCGCAGACGGGCTGCTGCAGCTTAACCAAATCAGCACCGAATTTTATCAACGCGTCGGCTACCATCCTTATGAAGGCGTGGCGTTCGATCTCGATGAACGCGTGCGGATCCAGCGCTCGCTCGGCGAGAACATCGCCATGATCCTGCAAAGCCACGGGCTGCTGTCGGTCGGCCGCACCGTCGCCGATGCGTTTTACATCATGTACTACCTGAACCGCGCCTGCGAGATTCAGATGGCCGCCGCGCAGCTGGCGCCGCTCGGCCCCATCCATACGATACCCGAGCCGCTGAGCCGGCACGCCTGCGAGCAGTTGATGGGGGTTGAACATGAACGCCAGCTGGTGTGGCAGGCGTGGCTGCGCCGCCTCGACCGTCTTGATACTTCTTATAAGAGCTAATGCCTATGACTCAGTTCACCCTCGTCGTGGATTGTAACGATCCTCAGTATACCCGGGAGATTTGCGCCGCGTTCGCGCTATTCCCGGAAGTGAAAGCGGTTCTGCCAGAGGACCCCGCCGCCCGCGAGGCGCAATATGCCTGCTGCTGGTTTCCCGACCCGCAACTGCTGGTGCGCTCGCCTCAACTGAAGCTGATCCAGGCCGCGTCTGCCGGCGTCGACCATTTACCCGCCAGCGTTTTCGCCAGCGATGTTCCGCTCTGTCGGGTGGTGGATGAAGATTTTCGTCACGGTATGTTTGAATACGCGCTGTGGGGCGTGCTGTGGTTTCAGCGGCGCTTTGACCGGGCGCTGGCTCACCAGCGCGAGCGCGTCTGGAAAATGTATCCGCAGCGAGCGGCGGCCGATTATCACGTTGGGGTCATGGGCCTCGGCGAAATTGGCGGCTATATCGCCGCGCAGCTTGCCGGATTGGGATATAAGGTTTCCGGCTGGGCGCGCAGTGAAAAATCCCTTGCTGGCGTGCGTTGTTATCACGGAGATGCTCAGGCTGGCGAATTTCTTGGCCAACTGGATGCGCTGATCAACGTCCTGCCGTTAACGGATCAGACGCGAGGCATCCTTGCCCACCCTTTACTGGAGCAACTACCTGACGGTGCAGCGCTAATTAACTGCGGACGCGGCGAGCATATGGTGAATCTGGACGTGCTCGAGGCGCTGGATAGCGGCAAGCTCTCCGGCGCGCTGCTGGACGTCTTCCCCGTCGAACCGCTGCCCCAGGAAGACCCGCTGTGGCAGCATCCGCAGGTGGTTATCACTCCGCATATGGCCTCCATCGCGCAGACGGAGGTGATTGCCCGCCAGCTGCTGGATAACATCCAGCGGCAGCGGCAGGCGCTGCCGCTGAAAAACCTGGTGAATAAACAGAGCGGTTATTAACCCGGCGCTTCGGCGGCGGGATCGCCATGGGTTAACCGTTGCTCCGTCTGGTTAATGTGACGCTCAATGACCGCTCGACGCGCATCGTCAGGCGGTAATAGGTTCAGCAGCGTCTTCCACGCCGTCAGCGCCTCGCTAAAATGCGCCTGTTCTAACGCACTAAGCGCATACAGATTAAGCAGGCGGGCGTTAACGCGCTGGTGCGCCATCAGCTGACGCACCAGCGCGTCACCCCGTGGGTCCGATACCCGCAGCAGCGCCTCCGCATAGCTAAATGCCGCCCGATCGTTCTCTGGCGCCAGCGCGTAAGCGCGAGCATAAGCCTGAGTCACCATACCGGCGTTGTCCAGGATCCTGCCAATCCGCCCGAGCATAAGCCACTCCTCAACGTTGGCGTCCGGGTTTTGCCACAGTCTGGTGCGTAACCCGAGGGCCAGACGCCGCAAATCGTCTTCATCAAGCGGCAACGCCTTTGGTTCCTGTACCCGCGCCAGCAGGGCCGGCGTCTGGTCCACCGCCTGCTGCCAGATTCTCACCTGCTGATAGTGACCGGTATGGCAATAGCTGGCCGCGCCTACCGCCAACGCAATGACCGCGCCGGGTATATAAACCCACGGCCCGGCGGGTTTGCTCTCAGGCGCCCGGCCGGCAGAAAACGCCTCCAGTCCGATCCTGACGCGGCGGCGCGAACGGGCCACTATCGCCCAACCGCCGATGGCGATCGCGGTGGCCGGCAATACCCACAGCAGAATAGTCAGCGGGGTTAATGGCGGATCGTAGGTGACGAAGTTGCCGTAGCGCGCCACCATGTAGTCCACGATATCATCGTTACTTTTCCCTTCCTGCATGAGCGCAAAAACTTTCTGCCGCAGGTCGGCCGCGATCGCGGAACTGGAATCAGCAATGCTATTGTTCTGGCATTTCGGGCAGCGAAGCTGCTCCGTAAGCAGGCGAAACCGCTGTTCCTGCTCCTCATCTTTAAACGGCATGACATCAATAGCGGCCAGCGCGTGCGCGCAAAGCAGCAGCATCAGCGCACTCAGTAGAAATCTCATGGCGCGGCCTCCCTACTGTACTTCTCCCACAGCGGCCTGAATTCACGTTCCCACACCCGATCGTTAAGATCGCCCGCGTGGCGGTAGCGAATAATCCCCTGCCCATCGATCAAAAACGTCTCCGGCGCGCCGTAGACTCCGAGATCCAGGCCAAGCATTCCGTCACCGTCAAACAGGCTCAGCGCATAGGGATTGCCCAGCGTTTTCAGCCAGTCTATCGCTTTCAGCCGATCGTCTTTGTAGTTCAGACCAACCACGCGGATCCCCTGCGCGGAAAGCTGATTTAAATACCGATGCTCTGCGCGACACGTCGGGCACCAGGTTGCCCAGACGTTAAGCAGCAGCGGTTCGCCCTGACTCAGCACATCCGCCTGAAAATGCTGCTTGCTATCCTCCAACGCCTCAAGGCGAAAAAGCGGCACCGGCTGGCCAATCAGCGTCGACTCCAGGCTGGCGGGATCGTCCCCTTGCGCATTACGCGCCAGCTGCCATACCAGCAGCAGCATAATGGCCATAAAAATGACCAGCGGGATCACCATCATACCGCGCTTCATCCGACCTCCGCGGTAGGGTATCCGCGACGCCGGCGGTAGCGTGGATCGCTCAGGCACAATACTCCGCCCAACGCCATCAGCACTCCTCCCGCCCAAATCCAGCGCACGAACGGTTTATAATAGAGGCGCACGGCCCAGGCGCCGTTGCCCAGATCCTCACCCAGCGCGGCATAGAGATCGCGGGTAAATCCGCCGTCAACCGCCGCTTCGGTCATCATGGCGTTGCTGCTGGCGTAAAACCGTTTTTCCGCATTCAGTATCGCCTGCGGTTCGCCGTTTCGCGTGACGCCAATGACCGCGACGGCAGCACGATAGTTTGGGCCGAGAATCTCTTTGACCTCCTGGAAGGAAAAGCGGTATTCATGGATGTCGACGCTGTCGCCCGTGCGCATACGCACATCGCGCTCCACGCTGTAATTTTGGCTAAAAGCGATGCCCACAATGGCGACCGCCAGCCCGAGGTGGCCTGCGACCATTCCCCAGTAGCTGAGTGTCTTTCTGGCGCCGCGTGAAACCCGCCAGGCGATCTCCACCATCGCCAGCGTAAAGACCCAACAGGCCATCGCCAGCCCGACCACCGTCATGGCGACAATCTTATCGCCAAACCACCATGGCAACAGAAGCGCCAGCGCCAACGTGCTTGCGCTGGCGATAACCAGCAGCCGCCTGAGCCTGCGGGGGCGATCTCGCCCCCATCGCACCAGCGGGCCGATGCCCAGCAGCAGCGCAAACGGCGCCGTCAGCCCGCTGAACATCGTGTTAAAGAACGGCGCGCCAATCGAAATGCTGCCGAGGCCCAGCTGTTTATGCGCCAGCGGCAGCAGCGTACCCAGCAGCACCGCGAGCATCGCGGTAATCAGCAGAACGTTGTTGCCAAGCAGCAGTGACTCGCGCGACCAGAGCGCATTATTTACCCGCGAGCGCACCTTATAGCCACGCGCGGCGAACAGCAGCAAAGCGCCACCAACCACCAGCACCATAAAGGCAAGAATAAACATGCCGCGCGCCGGATCGGAGGTAAAAGCATGAACCGAGACCAGCACGCCGGAACGCACCAGAAAGGTCCCCAGCAGACAGAGTGAAAATGCGCAGATGGCGAGCAGAAGCGTCCACGCCTTGAAGCTGGCGCGCTGTTCAGTAACCGCCAGCGAATGCAGCAGCGCGGTGCCGGCCAGCCATGGCATCAGTGAAGCGTTTTCCACCGGATCCCAGAACCACCAGCCGCCCCAGCCCAGCTCGTAGTACGCCCATGCGGAGCCCAGCACAATACCGAGCGTCAGGAAGACCCACGCTGCCAGCGTCCACGGGCGTGAAAAGCGCGCGAAGGCGCTATTCAACCGTCCGCTCAACAGCGAGGCTATCGCCAGGGAAAAGGCGACCGAAAATCCAACATAGCCCATATACAGCAGCGGTGGATGGAAGATAAGCCCGGGGTCCTGCAACAGCGGATTCAGGTCGCGCCCTTCAATGGCGAATTCCGGCAGCGTACGGGCAAACGGGTTGGAGGTGAACAGAATAAACAGCAGAAAGCCGACGCTTATCATTCCCATCACCGCCAGCACTCGGGCAACGATATCGAGCGGCATCCGCCTGCTGAGCAGCGCTACCGCCAGCGTCCAGCCGCTCATCATCAGCACCCACAGCAGCAGCGAACCTTCATGAGCGCCCCAGGCCGCGGCCACGCGGTACCAGACCGGCAGCTGAGTATTGGCGTTGTTGACCACATAGTTCAGCGTAAAGTCGTTCGTAATCAAGGCGTTAATCAGCACCATAAAGGCGCCCATTACGAGGATAAACAGCAGCCCGGCAAATATCCGGGAAGAGGCCATCATTCGCCTATCGCCCCGCGCCGCGCCCCACAGCGGATAGACGGAAAGTAGTAGCGCAACGCCAAGCGCCAGACACAGCAGCCCGTTGCCGACTTCAGGCATCATGAGGAGGCATCCCTGTAGGCGCTATCCGGCCGGCGATGGTTTCTCTCCATCGCTTTTTCCACTTCCGGCGGGGTATAGCTCTCATCGTGTTTGGCGAGCACCTCTTTCGCCTGTACCCGGCGTTGTTCATCAAGCTCGCCCTGCACCACCACGCCCTGCCCTTCACGAAACAGGTCCGGCAGAATGCCGTCGTAGCTGACATCCACCGAACCTTCGGCGTCATAGATGCTAAAGCTCACCCGCAGCGAGTTCGGATCCCGCTTCACGCTGCCGGGCATGACCATCCCGCCGACGCGCAGACGCTGACCGGGCTCGGGCCGTTGCTGCGTTTCGCGCTTGCCATAGAGGATTTCGCCGGGCGTATAGAACAGGTCGATACTCGAGCGCAGCGCGTAAAGCACCAGCGCGGTGGTCAACGTGAGCCCGGCGAGGATCGTGAGGGCGACCCACAGCCGATTTTTGCGGCGAAGATTCATCTTGCCTCCTGCGCCGCGCGCATCCGGGCTTCACGAGCGCGCTGCTGTACGATGCCGCGCAGGATGATCCGATGCTGTATAACGCTGTGCGCGACCAGCGCCATTAGCGGGATAACGGTCAATGCCGCCGCCAGCCAGACGTAAAAGGCATAGCCGCCCATGGCCAGGAAATCGCTCCAGTTTGCAAATGCGCAGTTCATCGACGGCCCCTTTTTAAAATCAGCTCGCTTACCCACGGACGACGTTTTTCCATGAGCAAAATGAGATTCCGCATGCGCATTAGCGCCAGCGTGATAAACAGTAGCAGGTAGCCGATAATCGCCAGCCGCAGCGGCGTGCGCATCGCCGGGTCGATGCTTTGCTGCATATTCGTCGAACCCTGATGCAGGGTGTTCCACCACTCCACCGAGTAGTGAACGATCGGTAAATTCACCACGCCAATAAGCACCACAATACCCGTCGCGCGACCGGCCAGACGGCGGTCGTCAAAAGCGTGCCACAGCGCAATCGCGCCGACGTAAAGAAATAGCAGCACCAGCTCAGAGGTTAATCTGGCATCCCAAACCCACCAGGTGCCCCACATAGGTTTCCCCCACGCGGCTCCGGTCACCAGCGCCACAAAAGTAAATACCGCCCCCACGGGCGCCATTGCCGCCAGCGCCAGATTCGCCATCTTCATCTGCCAGACCACGCCAATAAATGCCGCCACCGCCATCAGGGCATAAATGCCCATAGACCACATGGCCGCCGGCACGTGCAGATAGATAATGCGATAGCTGTCGCCCTGCTGATAATCCGCGGGCGCAAAGCCAAATCCCCAGACCCAGCCCGCGAGAAGCACCAGCGCGCTGACGCCGCCCAGCCACGGCGCAACCCTGCCGCAGAGCTGATAAAGCCGCGGCGGATGCGTTAGTCGAATCCCTGTTTTCCTCATATTTCAGTCACCAGAAATAAAGATGAATCTATTGATAAGCGCGGGCCTGAAAACTACCCGCCGTCGCAAACCTGATAAGCGCCATCAGGGAGACAGGCGCTACTGCAAGCTGACGCGAAGCGCCGCCGCCGTCGCAAAAGGGCTTAACGTTGCGCTGCCCGCCAGCAGCGCGCCCAGAATCGCCATATACCCCTCAACGGGCAGATGCATGGCCGCCGCATCCATCGCGGCGGCGGCAAAAATGAGTAACGGAATCGTCAGCGGCAGAACCAGTACGCTTAACAGCACGCCGCCGCGCTTAAGCCCGACGGTGAGCCCCACGCCCGGCGCGCCGAGGAATCCCAGCGTTGGCGTCCCTAACAGCAGGGTCAGCGCCATAATTTTCCAGCCATAGACGTCCATGCCCAGCAGCAGCGCCGCCAGCGGCGACAGGATCAGCAGGGGCAGACCGGTCACCGTCCAGTGAGCCATCACCTTAGCCAGCACCACTGCCGGCAACGGCAAAGGCAGCAGCATCAGCTGTTCGAGGCTGCCGTCCTGAAAGTCGTCGCGAAACAAGCGCTCCAGCGCCAGCAGCGAGGAGAGCAGCGCAGCGACCCAAATAATGCCGGGCGTCAGCCGCGCCAGAAGCTGCGGATCCGGACCAATAGCCAGCGGGAACAGGGTGATGACCATCAGAAAAAACCACAGCGGATTGGCGATTTCCGCGCGATGGCGAAACGCGACCCGCAGTTCAAGACAAAAAATCCGCCACATCACCGTTCCGTCCCCTCGCCGCTCAGCGCAATGCGCCGTATCCTGCCGGACGCCGCGGTAATGGGTTGATGGGTGGTGAAGATAACGATGCCGCCTTGTTCCGTGTGCTGCGCCATGCGCTGAATCAGGCGCTCGACGCCTGCCGTGTCGACAGCTGTAAAAGGTTCGTCGAGGATCCACAGCCGGGCGCGGGTCAGCCAGAGACGCGACAGCGCCACGCGCTGCTGCTGACCCGCGGAGAGCTGGTTAACGGGAGTATCGTCGTAGCCGGCAAGCCCCGCCTGTTCCAGGGCCTCCCGGCATTGAGCGATATTGTCGTGTTGATAAAGAAAGCGCAGATTTTCCAGGGCAGTCAGACGGGCTTTGATTCCCGGCTTATGGCCAATCCACAGCAGGTTTTGCTGGTAGCCGTTGCGCACGCGATGCAGGGGTTGGCCTTGCCAGTAGATTTCACCGGCATCCGCGCGAGCCAGTCCGGCGAGCAGGCGCAGGAGGGTCGTTTTCCCCGCACCGTTGCCTCCGGCGATCTGCACCCAATCGCCCGGCGAAACGCTGAATGAAAAATCCTTCATCAGCGTCCGACCATCGCATTCGCGGTACAGTTTAATGGCCCTCAGCCAACTCCGGGAACGTTCGCTCATCGTCATACCGTTATTGCCCAGGCTGATATGGCGTATAGACACCGGTCAGGCTATGCAGAAAAGCGACAATATCATCGATATCTTTTTGTGCTAATTCAGTACCGACCTGATAGCGCAGCATAAGTTTTACCGCGCCATCAAGCGTCGGAACATCGCCGCGATGGAAATAGGGGGCGGTGAGAGCCACATTACGCAGACCCGGCACTTTTTGGCGTAATTTATCACGAACTTGTTTAGTCACATTCATTCGGCCAATATCAGCAGCCGTTATTTCGCCAAAATCAAAATCACGCTTCAGCCCCAGAGGTTCAAAAGAGCGGCCGCCGAGAATAATACCGCCGTGACAGGTGGCACATTTATTATCCTTAAATAGCTGATAGCCATGTTTTTGTTGGGCGGTCAGAGCGCCGTCATCACCGCGCAGCCAATTATCAAATGGCGCATCGGGGGTAATTAATGTTTTTTCAAATTCAGCGATAGCATCAGTAATGCGTTCACCGCTAAAACCTTGCGGGTAAACGGCTAAAAAATCCTTTTTCAATACAGGATCTTTATCCAGTTTATTAATAATATCTCCCCAGGATTTTGATGCCATCTCAATGGGGTTTAACGGCGGGCCACCGGCCTGTTCCTGCAGCGTTGACGCCCGACCGTCCCAGAATTGATCAATATTAAAGACAGCGTTAAATACCGTTGGCGCATTAATTGGCCCAATAGCCCCCCCTACGCCAATGGACGTTTTTCTGCCATCTACCCCGCCCGCGTTTAAGGCGTGACAGTGTGCGCAAGATATTGTGCTGTCGCCCGATATTCGCGCGTCATGATAAAGACGAAAACCCAGCGCAACCTTCTGCTCATCGACGGGCAGTTTTTTAGGGATCGGCTGGAGAGGTTCATTACGATGCTCCGCGGCGGTATCCGCGCTGGCGTAGTAGCGCTCGCGCTGGTGCTTTATCCAGTTGAGTATCTCAATACGTTCGCTGTCGCTCACACTGCCGGCCCAGTGCAGCGCGACGTAACGCGTGGGCGGCATCGTTTGATGCTGCATAACCCACTCAATCTTGTTTAATTCACTTTGTGAAACGGGTTTATCGTCAATCAGGGAGGTACGCACGGATTGCAGGCTAAAGGATTTGTATCCCAGCCGCACATCATAATCCATCAACTGTTTGGCTACGGGAAAAGAGGCGTAAAAGGGCAACGCCGCCGCTGGCGTATGGCAGTAGTCGCAACCTTTTTCACTAAAAAAAGAGAGAACTTTATTATTTTCGTCAACCGCCGAGAGTTGCTGCTCGTTTTTTTTAATACGCTGATTGTCGTAATACCAGATATAGCCTGACAACCCTAAATAACATAACAAGCCTGCGGTAATGACAGAGGCCGTAATGGTCGCAATTTTCTTCATAAGATCATTCCTTTGAGGCATTGCAGCTGAGATAATGACGTCTTATACTTATAATTTCACGTAACATAATAGCGGTGAAAGCACTGCGTATATTGATTAACGTCAAAACCCACGACAGGCAGGACCTATAGATATAATAAGCCAGCCCTATCATCTAAATATTATCCCGCACCTCACTCCGGGGATAAAAACTCACCCACACATATTTCCTTTTATCTTATAAAGGTTCATAAGCGGATGTGAGGGATCGCATTAACGAGATCCATCACCTGAAAAAATGAGATATGAATTCTATTTCATGCAATCAATTCACATTTGAAAAATGCTGTCGTGACAAAAATAAAGAGCGGAAAAATACTTCCGCTCGCGTTTAAAAAGCGAAGCGGCTTATCCTCTTAATGTTGGACGCCTGCCGAACAATAATGCGATCAGCGCAACCACAACCGGCACCAGTGACCCCCACAGCACGGCATTCCAGCCGAAGAGATTCATCAATGCGCCGGAGGAAAACGAGCCAATCATCATGACCCCGAAGACAATAAAATCGTTCAGCGATTGCACCTGGGTTTTCTCTTCCGGGCGGTGGAAATCCATAATCTGCGCCGACGCGCCGGTAAAGCCGAAGTTCCAGCCAATGCCGAGCAGAATAAGCGACAGCCAGTAGTGCATAATGTCGATACCGGCGAGGCCAACCATCACCGACAGCACCAGTAGAATCAACCCTGCAGCGTTAATACGCCGGGCGCCGAAGCGATTAATCAACTTGCCGGTAAAAAATCCTGGGCCATACATGGCGATCACGTGCCACTGAATGCCCAGATTCGATGCCTGCTGCGAGATACCGTGCATGTGCATGGAAAGCGGCGCGGCGGTCATCAAAAAATTCATCACCATATAGGAGATTGCGCCGCTGAATACCGTCCGGGAAAACCCCGGCTGGCGTACGATTTCGCCCAGCGGACGCCCGCCAGATTGGGTCTGCGCCACCGGCGCGGCGGTTTTTACCCCCAGTAAAACCAGCGCCGATAGCGCCGCCACCAGTCCCTGAGCGATAAAGGTCATTGCGAAGGTGTGTGGTGGCCACAGATTCATGGTGCCGGTCACCAGCATCGGGCCGATAACCCCCGCCGCCACGCCGCCCCCCATAACCAGGGAGAGCGCCCGGGCGCGCCGCTCGCCGCTGACGCCATCAGTGGCGGCAAAGCGGAAAGAAACCGCCACCGCCGCATAGGCGCCGCCGAAAAAGGCCGCGATACAGAATAGCCAGAACGAACCGAGCACCACCGCCAGCGCCGCCAGCATTCCCGTCAACACACCGGCCCCGGTGCCGGTCATAAAGACCGTCTTGCGTCCGCGCCGTCTGGCCAGTTCGCCAAACGGCAGTATGCAGGCCGCCATACCCAGCACAAAAATGGTGACAGGCAGCGTTGCCAGCGTCGGTACGGGCGCGATGGCGTTGCCAACAATCGCCCCTGTGGCGTAAAACACCACCGAGTTTGCTCCCGCCAGCGCCTGTGCCGTCGCCAGGCGAATAATATTCTGGTTTTGCTGCCCGACGGGCAGCGTTATCTCAGCGCTCATGGACTCTTTTATCCTGAATTCGTTTTCGTTATGCCAATACCCTGACTGACATAATGAACGTAATCAGACATTCCGACCAGCCATCACGCCGCCATCAATATCCCAAACCGCACCGGTCACCCAGCGGGTGCTCTCGCTGAGGAGAAAAGTGACGGTCTGCGCGATATCATCAGGCGTGCCGACGCGGCCAACGGGATGGAAGCCGTCAAAGCTATTCATCACAGCCTTCACATCCTCTTCAGGAATAAAGTTTTCATAGATTGGCGTATGCACCACCGCCGGAGATACCGCATTGACCCGAATACCGCTACCGCCCAGCTCAATCGCCAGGTTTTTCGTCAGCGCATGCAGCCCCGCCTTCGCCATGGAGTATGCCGAGGACGGCGTCGCGCCGATGGCCTGCTGCGCCCACATCGACCCGATATTCACAATCGAGCCTTTGATGCCGTTGACCAGCATATTGCGCACCACCTCACGGGTGATAAAAAACGTCGCGCGGTTGAGATTCATATACCGATCGTAATCGGCCATTTCATGTTCGATAAACGGCTTCGGGAAGAAGACGCCGGCAGCGTTGACCAGCAGGCTGATATCCTGATGCTCTGCATTGATGTTCGCCATGACCTGCTGCATACCGGCCTCGCTCATCAGGTCGGCCACGAGAATATCCACCTTACCGTATGTCGCCAGCGCCTGACGCGCCTGTTCGGCCTTTTCCCGACGATTGCCCACCAACACCACGCTGCCGCCATTCTCCACCACCCGTTTGGCCGTCGCCAGCCCCATACCGCTGGTCCCGCCAATCACGAGCAGTTTTTTTCCCATAAACGTCGTATTCATCATTCACCTCTTCACGGTTGCTTGTATGGCCTCAGCATGCCTGCCCTGAACCGCGCTGACGAATGAGAAGAAATAGTCCTGCAGCAAAGAAAATCTATCTTGATGGCCTATACTGAGGCGAAATTTGACTGAGGGATATCCAGCATGCGATCGCTTAACCGACTGAAATGGCTTCACGCTTTTGAAGCCACCGCCCGCCACGGCAGCTTTACCGGCGCGGCGCGCGAGCTGGGGGTGACCCCCGCCGCCGTCGGGCAGCTGGTCAGGGCGCTGGAAGAGTGGGTCGGCCATCCGCTGCTGCACCGCACCCGTGCCGGTAAAGCGCGTCTGACCCTGGTGAGCGAGGCCCAGGAAGCGCTGCAGGATATTACTCAGGGACTGGATAAGCTGGAGAGCGGGCTGAATAAGCTTCGCGGCCGCCGGGCGCGTTCGGTGGTGGTGATCACCGCCTCGCAGGTGCTGATGATGAACTGGCTGATGGAGCGCTTAAATCGCTTCTCCGCCGCCCATGAAAATATCGACCTGCGCCTCAACGTTACGGAAAAGCTGATGGATGTGGCCCACGGCGAAGCGGATTTAGGTATTCGCTGCGGCCGCGGTGACTGGCCCGGGGTCGATAAAACCTGGCTGATGGATGAAGAGGCGTTGCTGGTGTGCAGCCCACTTATCGTCCCGGCAGACAAAACCACCTGCGGCGAGTGGCTGGCGGCGCAAAAGCTGATTCATGATGATACGCCGCATCCCGGTGCCAGCTTTCCCTCATGGGAGGATGTGCTGGCCGCGGCTCAGGCCCCGACGGCGCGCGATAGCGGGATGCATATCGACTCAACGTCGGCGGTTATCCTTGCCGCCCTCAGCGGGCGCGGCGTCGCCCTCGTCCGCCGGGCGTTGGTAAGGCAGCACCTCGCCACGGGGCAACTCGTCCAGCTACAGGCCACCCGCCGCTGGCCGCTAACCTGGTCCTACTACATCGTGACGCCGCAGCATGCGATCATGCGTCCGGAAGTGAAGGTGTTTTATGACTGGCTGCTTCACGATGTACTGGCGGAAAACCCGATGCGCTGATTATCTTCCGCCAGATCCGCATAGAAAACCTTTATTGCTTTATGGTTTTACCTGGTCATGAATGCGCCACTTCTGCTTAAGCACATTTTTATCCTGGCTATCCAGCCACTGGTTTACTTTCTCCAGCAGCTGCGGGTTATCTTTATTCATCATATAGACTTTAAAGCTCGCGGTTCCCGGGAACGGCGTCTCGTTAGCCACGCAGAATACGCCCGGTTCATTGCTCTGGTAATAGACGCCTTCGATCAGGTCGGTCACCATCATATCCGCCGTTTTCTGCCGCAGCGCTTCAAGGTTATCGATATTGTTTTTCACCCGGATAATTTGCGCATGCTTGATATGTTCATCAACAAAGCTTTGGTTGGTTCCCCCCGGATTCACCACCACCTTCACGTTCGGCTGGTCGATTTTTTCCAGGCTACCGAGGGCCGGCGCTGCCGCGCAGTTAGCCAGCGCAATTTTGCCGTTCGGCACCACCGGCTGGCTTAACGCGAAATCTTTCGCCCGCGCCGCGGTTTCCGTCACCCCGCCCATGGCGATATCAAACTTGTCGGCCTTCAGATCGGCGGAGAGAGTTGGCCAGCTGGTCGGCACGAAGCGCACCTTCAGGCCAAGGCGCTTGCCGAGATCTTTCGCCATATCCACATCGTAGCCCAGCAGCTCTCCGGCTTTATTGTGAAACGCCAGCGGCGCGTAGTCTCCCGGCACGCCGACTTTAAGTTCGCCGCTTTGTTGGATGCTGTTCATGTCGCGCGCCTGAGCGCCAAAGGCGATGGCGGCAATGATGAAAGCAATACCTGACTTCAACTTCATCTTTTTATCCTTGTCCAAATGTGAACCGTTTCTGATTACACCGCGCTGCGCGGCGGATGCTGTTTATTCGCCATAAAATCTTTAATCATGGTCGCCGTCAATACCGGCGGCGAAAAAGCGGACAGCGTCCCTTCAGCGACGCGCCCGGCGAGCAGCTCGCAAAAGCGTTCAACCTGATTAACCGGACAAACGGCAATATCCTGGGCAGAGTAACGCCACCAGCGTAGCGCCAGCAGTTGCTCGATAATCGCCTCGCTAAAGCGCATGCGGATGACCTTCGCCGGATGACCACCGACGATGGCGTACGGCGCGACGTCTTTGACCACCAGCGCGTTGGCGGCAATCACTGCCCCATCGCCAATCGTGATGCCCTGCGCCAGGGTGACATTCTGACCAATCCACACATCGTTGCCGATGGTTATTGGCCGGGGCGTTTTCTCAAAAGGGTAAAACTGGTTGGGCCTGCCGCTGTCGGCTGCCAGCGTCGCCATCACGCCAGAGTGATGAGCATAAAAAACCGGGCTGGCGCTGGCCCACTCCAACGGATGCCGGTCGCCCAGCACCTGTAGCCGATCGGCAATCGAGGTGTAGCGCCCTACCCTGATGAGCGCTGGCAGCAGGGTTCGCGTATAGCTAAAAGCACCCAGTGAGGCCAGCCGTTCACCGCAGCGCCCCCAGTAGGTGGTATAGGCCTCGGTGGCCAGGTTTTCCGGTACATCGATCGGCAGGTCATCACGGTAAAAGGCGTGGGCGCAGACCAGTTTCTGCCCGCCGACAAAAACGCGCTGCGCCTGCAAAAGAGGCTTAAGCTCACCAAAGGCGATTTTCATTTTCGATTTTCCCGCACATAAGTACTCCCGGTCAGCCGCTTAATCTCTCGATCATTGATAGCGTACCGATCCGCTCACTGTGCGAAAAATCGTTATGACATCTCTTTTTTGTGAGCCGCAGCGCGAAAGCGACGGTCAGTTATACTCCAGCGCAAACGTCACCATGCTATTGGCGGTACCGGCGGTTACCGCGTCATCCGTCTGTATGTACTGGGCGTTGAAGTTGATATTTTCCGCCGCGCCGGCGCTGCTGGCGGTAATTCGCTTGAGCACAGGTAAGTTGCTGGCTTCGTTGATTTTGACGCCGGTTCCGACTGCTGGCGCCGGGGCGCTGTTATTGCCGTAGGTCAGCCTGACGCCCACCCCGCTCGCGGAGGCATTGTCTTTGCTGAGCGCCAGGGTATCCGTCCCCCCGGTTTGCGTCGTCACGCCAAAAAAACCAATACGGATATCGGTCGGCGTGGAACAGAAGACCGGAATGGAGAAGCTCCTGGCGCTGCCGCCGACGGTGTTTTTGCCTTTAAACTCCGCTTTATTTACCGCGCCGAGGCTGACGTGAATATTCGCGGTTGAGACCTGACAACTGCCGCTGCTGCCGATATCGACGTTCAGCGCGGCCATATCGAGAGTGACCGGCGGGCTGGCGACAAAAGCGGCGCTGCTATCGGCCTGCTGCTGAATAGTCAGTTCACCAATCTGCGGCTGCGCCGGAACGTTAGCGTGGTTACCGCTGGCCAGAGCGACCTCGCCGGTCTTATAAAACGTCACGAAGACTTTCACCACAATCTGCTGCTGCGTCAGCAGGTTAGCTATTTCATTGCTGTCGCAAACCGTCACGGACTCCGCGCTACCGGCCGCATGGCTGCCATCAATCACGCGAATGGCGCCGCCGCTGCACTGAAAGCCCAACGTGTAGCCCATGCCGTCCAGCGCGGAGGGAAAAACGTGCTGGCCGCCGATCGACAGGGGCGATGAGGCGGTTTTAAGCTGCCGATACACCAGACGTTTAGCCGCCGCTTTCGGCAGTTGAAGATCGCAGGTGAAATGAATCCCGCTGCCGTTATCCGCCATCACGCTGGTCATCTGCGTATTCAGCGGCAGCGTAGGCAGATACTTAATATTCTGGACGTTAACGGTCATCTGACCGATATCCCCTTTACAGGTTTCCGCCCACCCGCCGTGGCTATAAATCCCGGCCATCAGTAGCAATAAAAACGATACTATGCGCAAAATCACCTCAGTGCTGACCTACTGGCAAACGCCAGAGACGGTTTTTACCGGACTCTGTCCCTGCTGTACGGTATCGGTAAGATGGAAATGCAGCGCGCATTTCCGCGAGATATTGTCGGCGTTCCAGGCAACATCAAGCGTCCCTTCTTGCGGGATACCGCTCAGATAGACCTGCCCGCCATCAGCCACCATGCCGCCCGGAACCGCGCCTTGCTCGTCTTCAGCCTTACGCAGGCGAACGCTGGCGCCAAACGGCAGCGGACCGCGGCTATCGCTGAGCGTAAACAGTACTCGGTTGCCGATATGGGTCTGATAGTTTGCCTGCACCACCGCCCCGCCGCCGGGGATCACCGTCTGTCCTTCAAGTTCAACATCGGCATCGTCGGCCAGCGATTCGGTATCGAGCGTAATGGTGTTTTTGCGATACGCCGTCAGCGAGGGCACCACCGCATAACCCCGCCAGTCGGTATGCACGTTGCTGCCGTTTTGAATCGCCACATCGGCGGCTCCCGGCGCGCGTACGATGGCAAAGCTATCGCCGACGGTCTGCCCCAGCGTCACGCCATGAGGATGGGCGACGATGGAGCCCGCAGCGCCCCAGGTCAGCTGATGGCTTCCGCTATCCTGGCGATAGCCGAGCTGCGCGGTTCCGTAGCCGCCATGGTAATCCAGCGATGCGCTGCTGTTACTGCCCTGTCCGCCGTTAGCGTAGCCCTGCTGAAGGGAATAATAGAGATGGGGATTACGCGGAATCGAACCGTACAGCGACGCCTGCTGCGAGGTGCGTCCGTTATTGTCGGAAGTGGTGCTGTAGCTAATCGCGCTCTCGGCAAGCGGGCCGCCAAGCGGAATGCTCAGGTTGAAGGACCATGAGCGATCGGCTTTTTGGCGATCGGAAGACTGGGTGTAGTAATAACCCACGCCCCACGAAACGCCTCGCCAGGCGCTGTAAAATCCGAGATGGATTGTTTCATCACGGCTTTGGCGGTGCCAGTACTCCTGTGACCAGGCGGAAATCGCCAGGCTACTCATACCGCCAAACGCCTGCGATACGGAGATTTCCTCCCGGCTGCGCTTGTTGTCCACAAGGCCATTGCGGCTTTCAAGCGCGTTGGCCTCGCTAAAGTCGTAATAACCGCCAGAGGAGTAACGATAGCTGGCGAGGCTAAATGAGGTGCCGGTTCCGGCAAAATCCTTCTGGTACTGCACGCGCAGCGAGTGGCCCGCCGAGCGCTTTCCCGATGGCGTTTTGGTATTCGCCCATGTCGCATCGCCCCCAAGCGAGCCCAGCTCGCCAAAACCACGTCCGACGCCGAGCGCCCAGGACTGGTAATCCTGCGCCAGCTGGCTACCGCCGTAGAGCGTGAACTCGGCCGGCAGCCCATAAAATAGCGTCCCCTGCAAAAATGTCGGCGATGGCGTCTGGCTCTGCCCCGAATGGTAGCGCCCGGCGCTCAGGCTAAATTTCACTCGTCCTTCGCGCAGCATAAACGGTACGGCTGAAAAGGGCTGGGTAAAGGTCCGCACCGAACCGTCGCTCTCTTTAACCTGGACTTCGAGGTCGCCGCTTTGCGCCGTCGGATAGAGATCGTTAATGGCGAACGCTCCCGGCGAGACAAACGTTTCATAGATAACGTAGCCATGCTGGGAGATGGTGACTTTCGCATTGCTGTGCGCCATACCGCGGATCGTCGGGGCAAAGCCGCGCTGGCTATCCGGCAGCATTTCATCATCCGACATCAGCTGAACGCCGCGAAACTGCACGCTGTCGAAAACGTCGCCGCTCGTAAAAGTATCGCCCATCCGCAGCAGGCTTTTGAGTGACTTCAGGTCGCGCTGCAGCCAGGTGCTCTGTGAATTCCAGCGCCGGGTCCGGTCATACTCCATCGACGAGACGTTACGCAGTCGCCAGGCGCCAAAGTTCACTCCGCTGCGTAAATTCAGGTAGCTGGAGCGGCTGTTGTCATCCGACTGCCGGGTTTGCGACCCGGTCAGGTTATAGTTAACAAATGCCGCCGGAATCCCCTCATCCCAGCGCGCCGGATCGACGTACCCGCGGCTTTGCACGTTCATTGCCGCCTGGGGAATGCTTAAGTTCAGGCGCTGAGTGGCGAAGTCAAAACGGCTGCTGGCATCAGGGATATAACGCTCGATGCGGGTGAACGGCTCTCCCTCATGCAGGGTATTAAACGCCGGGAAAGCGCTGACGTTGACGCCATATTCCGCCAGCTGCGCCGGGGTTAACTGCGGCTGCAGCGCGCCGTTGCTGTCGACAAATGTCACCTCGCTCTGGGCTATTTCCTGGTTATTTACCCAGATGCTGACTGGATATGTCCCGGGCTGCTGGCCGCCTGTTTTAGCAAAATAGTGTAAATCAGCGGTCTTTTGCTGCGGATTGGCAAATTCTAATGCCGCCGGATCAAAGTAGTCCTCCGCCCGCGCGATACCGCTTTGGCATAGTAAAATAAGCGCCGTCGGCAATAATAAAATCCCACCGGTTGGCGCAGCGATCGCCGAATAAACGGAAGTCATACCCGAGGTTGTATTTTTCACAATATCCTGACCAGGCCAAACAAAAATTACTGTTGCGCGTAATCCGTAATACCACCGAAGTCATTAATGGCGCGCCATTTGACTGCCCCGGAATGAGTAATTGGCCACTCTTTATGGTCAAGGGGGCCAATCATACCGGGTTCGGGAATTTCTGTCGCGCCAACCGAAATAACAAAAAAGGAGACAAAATAGGGCGTCGGATTTTGGGCAACCAGTCTGGAACCTTCAATTTTAAACGTCAGCTTGCGCCATGCATCGGCAGGCTCCCCCGGGAGACCATTCGGACGATAGAAAATCTTAAACTTTGATTTAATATTAACCTGAAGCTTATTCGCTTCATCTTTTTTCGTGGGCGCAATGCTTTTTACGTTGAGCCAAAAAACGGATTCGCGATCGGTGGGCAGCGTTCCGCCAATATAGTTAATACGCAATACGTTCTGCTGTTCGGGATCGAGACGGAAAAGCGGCGGCGTCACAATAAAAGGCACGCGGCTTTTATTGTTTTCCGCATAGTTTTCCACCCACGATTGCACCAGATAAGGTGAATGAGTATCAGCGTTGGTGACCGATATTGCGGCTTCACGCTTCCCTTCCTGATAAATAACACGGGTTCCTCCCATGACAATACCGGCCTGTGCCGCAGTTGATAGCAATAAAAAGGCTATCGCGGCGATCGTTCGTTTCATAATGACTACCGTCCGGGAATAATAAAAGCGGGTATCGCTACCTGAAGCTGATAAAAAGTCTGCAGAAATGATGCATCCGTATTTCAGCCAGGCAGCGGCCCAGCATGGGAAGCCATAAATAACCGCAGCTTTACCCGCTTTTAGGGTATTAGTTGTAAATCATATTGAAGTTGGCCGTACCGTTGGCAGAACCGGCGGAAACCGCGCTGGTTGAGACATAGTCGGCAAAGAATTCCAGATCGGCGGTACCTGTTGCCGCCCCGCTCGCGCCAGCGGTAACGCTGTGGCCACGTGATACGGCGCCGAGATCAACCGGTGTTGACTTATCGTCTTCGTAAAGCTTTATCGCCACCCCGCTTGCGGTACCGTTAATCGCCAGCAGATCGCTATTGTTGGTATCACGGGTACCGTCAAACAGTACCGAGACGGTGGTGACGGTGGAAGGACAATCTTTTACTTTGATATGGAAGGCGGTTTTCGTCGTTTCAGAACCTGCTCCGGTAAAATAGCTGCTCGCCCATTTTCCCAGATCGACGCTTTGGTTCGCACTGGTGCTATCGACATTACAAGAGGAGTCAGTAATGGAGCCGGTAAATTCTACCTGACCGCCCGTGCCCTGCGTTCCCGCACTAAAGCCGGGGTTAACGGTCATTACTGAACTGGCCGATTGTGAAGGACTGGATAATGCGCTAGCGGAAACCAGAGCACCGACAAACATTGCCATAATACGAAATTGCGTTTTCATTATTCATCTCATCTCTAACTTATATTTTCGACAGATTGAGCGCGATGGCTTAAGCCTCGGGCTAATCTGCGTACAGATCCTCCATGTTAATAATATTCGCGTTCCGTCCGCAGGATAGCAGGCAGCAAAAAACTGAGCTGCTTATTCGAATCTTTTATTAAAAAAGAAAGTTACTTCGGCGTAATTGATCAACCATTCATTAAGGGAACAAATAAATACTATCCTTACCCATTACAATTCGCAATATTTTGTTATGTTAATGAAATGCTGTTTTATTTTACATATAAGAATAATATTCAAAACATTGCGCCGTTTGTTAATTAACGCAACCAAAAATCACGAGACAACAACATTAAAAATCAACATCAGACAGTGTAATTTAACAATTACCCTAGAATTTACCGCGATTTTTCGGCAATCATTCTGTGAGCGGACCGTGAATTTACACAATATTAGGATAAATCCTAGATTGGTTTCTATCTTATTTTCGTAACCAAAAAAACAATAATCACCTGAGTAATTATATATAGAGAATATCAATGCCAAGGGTATTTCATGTGAAAGCAAGGGAGGCAAAACAAATAACAACACTTTCTTTATGGAATAATAAACCCGCAATCTATGCTGAAGATTGCGGGTTTTACTAAAATAAATAGCTGACGTTACCGATCAGAACAGACCCAGAGGCGCCGTACCGTAGCTCACCAGCAGGTTTTTCGTCTGCTGATAGGCGTTAAGCGCCATCTTATGGGTTTCGCGCCCTACGCCGGACTGTTTGTAACCGCCAAACGCGGCGTGCGCAGGGTAAATATGATAGCAGTTGGTCCACACCCGGCCGGCCTTAATGCCGCGCCCCATGCGATAGGCCAGATTGGTATCCCGCGTCCACACCCCGGCCCCAAGGCCAAACTGGGTCTGGTTAGCAATAGACAGCGCCTCGGCTTCATCTTTAAAGGTGGTGACACCGATAACCGGGCCAAAGATCTCCTCCTGGAAGCTGCGCATATCGTTGCGGCCCTGAATCAGCGTCGGCTGAATATAGAAACCGTTATCCAGTTCGGCAGAGATGCTGGCGCGTTCGCCGCCGGTCAGGATCTTACCGCCTTCATCGCGGGCGATCTTAATATAGGAAAGGATCTTATCGAACTGCTGACGCGACGCCTGAGCGCCAATCATCGTGTCGGTATCAAAGGGGTCGCCGCGGCGAATTTGCGCTACTTTGTCCATGACCCGCGCCATAAAGGGCTCGTAGATAGACTCCTGAATCAGCGCGCGGGACGGGCAGGTGCAGACCTCGCCCTGGTTAAAGAAGCCCAGAACCAGGCCCTCTACCGCCTTTTCGATATACTCTTCTTCGCCTTCCATCACGTCGGCAAAATAGATATTCGGCGACTTACCGCCCAGCTCAACTGTACAGGGGATAATATTTTCCGCCGCGCAGGCCATAATATGCCGGCCAACCGGCGTGGAGCCGGTGAAGGCGATTTTGGCGATGCGTTTACTGGTTGCCAGCGCTTCGCCCGCCTCTTTGCCAAAACCCTGCACCACGTTAAGCACGCCCGCCGGGAACAGATCGCCAATAATCTCCAGCAGCAGCGTAATGCTGAGCGGCGTCTGCTCCGCCGGTTTAAGTACCACGCAGTTGCCCGCCGCCAGCGCCGGAGCCAGCTTCCAGGCGGCCATCAGCAGCGGGAAATTCCACGGAATAATTTGCCCGACCACGCCGAGAGGCTCATGGAAATGGTAAGCCACCGTCGTTTCATCAATCTCCGCCGTGCTTCCCTCCTGCGCGCGAAGGCAGCCGGCGAAATAGCGGAAGTGATCGACCGCCAGCGGCAGATCGGCGTTAAGGGTTTCGCGGATTGGCTTACCGTTATCCCAGCTTTCCGCCACCGCCAGATATTCCAGATTGGCTTCAATACGGTCGGCAACCTGCAGCAGCAGATTCGCGCGGTGCTGAGCCGACGTTTTGCCCCAGGCGTCGGCAGCCCGGTGCGCCGCATCAAGGGCGAAGTCGATATCTTTGGCATCAGAACGCGGAAACTGCCCGATGTTGCTACCGTCGACCGGGGAGGTATTCATAAAGAATTCACCGCCGATCGGTTCGACAAATTTACCGTCAATAAAGTTACCGTAGGCTGACTTCAGTGCTACCAAAGCGCCCGGCGTGCCAGGATGTGCATAACGCATCGCGAATCTCCTTCATGTAGGGTTGAAGCGCAGCGGCGTATTAGTTTTGTACGGCTGCTCGCTGCGCCTCTCCCCTTTGCAGGGGTTATGCCATTTTTCCTTATTTTAAATAATTATTTATTTTCAATTACTTAATAGATTCACTTTTCGCTCTGTCGCATGGAATGTCTCTTATGTGTCGCAAATCGCAACACTACAAAAACCTTATAGCTACAATATTGCAACACAAATAAAACCATGAGGTGTCCCGTGCCAGGAAATCCGTTTGCCCTGACGCCAGAGATCGAAGCGAGTCCGCTGCTGAGCGACTCCTGGTGCCGCAGCCAGCGCTATGGCCTCGACCCCGCCACGGATGACTTCCCTCGCCTGCACGCCAGCGAACTGGCCGAGAGGCTCGCCAACCATAGCCGCCTGCAAACGCTGGCCCAGCCGGTCGTCAATGCGCTTTGCCGCAAAGTCAACGACCTGCAATCCGTCGTGGTTCTCTCCGACGCCAGCGGTTTGGTTTTGCAAACCTTTGGCGATACGCACGCCATGCAGAAAGCGCAGCGCTTCGCTTTAGCGCCGGGCAATCTGTGGAGCGAAAGCGGACGCGGAACCAACGCCATTGGCACCGCGCTGGCGATTGACGATAGCTGCGAAATCGATGGCCGCCAGCATTTCCTGGCCAGCAACCGGGGACTTTATTGCGCCGCCGTGCCGCTGCAAAGTCCCGAGGGCAATATAGCCGGGGTGCTGGATATCTCCGGCCCGGCTCACTATCCGCACGCGCGAACGCTGGCGTGGGTGAAAGGCGCCGCGAAGCAGATAGAGTATCTGTGGTTTAAGCAGAGTCTGCATCCACAGCAGTGGCTGATGAGCCTTCACCCTCAGCCGGAGAAACTCGACGGCGTCGATGAACTGCTGCTGGTGTTTACGGACGCAGTTCTGACGGCCGCCAACCGGCTGGCGATGCGCGAATTCTCGCTCAACGCAGAACAGTTCGGCCATCTCACTTTTCAGCAGCTTTTTCCACGGTTGCGGCAAACCGCCGTCAGCATACCGCTGCCGCTCGCCGCCGGGGATCGTCACTACTATTTCCGTCTGCGCGCGCCCGCTACCGCAAGCGTCGCGGTGACCCCACGCCCAGGTATCGATCTGCCCTTCTCCAGCCAGCGCGAAGGGGAGAAGCTGCTGCGCCTGCTTAACGCCGGGATCGGTCTGTGTATCGAAGGCGAAACCGGCTGCGGCAAAGAGTACGTCAGCCGCACCCTGCACCGGCACAGCCGCTGGAGCGGCGGCAAGTTCGTCGCCATCAACTGCGCCGCCATTCCGGAATCGCTGATTGAATCCGAGCTGTTTGGCTACCAGCCCGGGGCGTTTACCGGCGCAAACAAAAACGGCTATATCGGCAAGATTCGCGAGGCCGACGGCGGCGTGCTGTTTCTTGACGAGATCGGCGATATGCCGTTAACGCTGCAGACCCGGCTGCTGAGGATCTTACAGGAGAAAGAGGTCACGCCCCTTGGCGCCAGCCGGAGCTCGCCGGTTAACTTCGCGGTGATTTGCGCCACCCACCGCAACCTGGCGCAGCGCGTCGCCGAAGGTACCTTCCGCGAAGACCTGCTCTACCGCCTGCGCGAGTTTGCTCTGACGCTGCCGCCGCTGCGCGAGTGGCCTGAACGCCCGGCGTTTATCCAGCGATTGTGGCGCGAGCTCGGCGGAGAAAAACGTCGCGTCGCGCTGGCCCCGGAGGTTGTGCAACACCTGGCGACTCAGCCCTGGCCAGGCAACGTCCGCCAGCTGCAAAGCCTAATGAGGGTACTGCTGGCGCTCGCCGAAGAGGGTGAAACGCTGACGGTGGATGATTTGCCCCAGGAATACCGAAGTTCTCCCGTCCCCCGCCCGCCGCGCGGGCTTCAGCAGCACGATGCGCAGCTGATTGCCGATACGCTGGCAAGCTATAACGGCAATATCAGTAAAGCCGCGCAGGCTTTAGGCGTCGCGCGCAGCACGCTGTATCGCCGCGCCGCCCGTCGCGGGAGCCATAGCGCATAGCCTTCTGATTCGCTCAGGGCGTGAAGCGCGGTGGCCATATTACCGGCATTAGCGTTACCAGGTTTCAGCCGCGCCATTTTGTCACTGCAGCATTCATTGCTGGCGTTAGACGCTTTTTTATTTTAGACTTTACTAAATTTAGAAAAGACTAAAATAAATGAATACACCCGAACAGCTACAGGCCAGCGCCGGCGAAGCCGCCGCGCTGCTGAAAGCCATGAGCCATCCCAGCAGGCTATTGATTCTGTGCATGCTATGCGATGCGCCGGGCACCAGCGCCGGCGAACTGGCGCGCATCACCGGACTGAGCCCCTCCGCTACCTCCCAGCATCTGGCGCGGATGCGCGATGAAGGCCTGATCGGCTGCGAACGCCAGGCGCAGCGCATTCACTACTTCATTACCCGGCCAGCGGTTCAGCACATCGTCGCCGCGCTGAAGTCAATCTATTGCCCTTAAGGAGCGTTTATGACTATTGCCACTCTTTCTCCTGCCGAAGCCCGGGACCTCATCGGCCGCGGCGCGCGGCTGATCGATATCCGCGATGCCGATGAATACGCCCGCGAGCATATTCCCGGAGCGGAACTCATGCCGCTGGCAACCCTGACGAATGGCTCGGCGCTGCGCGCCAACCCTGAAGAAACGATCGTTTTTCACTGTCAGGCGGGATCGCGCACCCAGAATAATGCCTCCCGTCTGGCGCAGGCCGCCGCACCGGCGCAGGCAAAACTACTGGCTGGCGGAATTCAGGCGTGGAAAGCGGCGGGTCTGCCGGTGAAAGAGGATAAATCTCAGCCGCTACCGCTGATGCGCCAGGTCCAGATCGCCGCCGGGGTTCTGATCTTGCTTGGCGTCGCTTTAGGTTACGCTTTTAATAGCGGCTTTTTTCTGCTTAGCGCCTTCGTCGGCGCCGGATTAACCTTCGCCGGGATCACCGGTTTTTGCGGTATGGCGCGTCTTTTGGCTTTGATGCCCTGGAACCGTCGCTAGCCTCTACCTCTTTTGGTCAGTTGTTGGTAACGCTTTTGCTGAGCTATGGTTATTGTCAGCGAAAGATTTATCAGCACACAGGAGAAGCAGTATGTTTTCAGTCGGTGACCTGGTACAACCGCGCGCGGGTGGGCCAAAACTTAAAGTCGTTGAAGTCGAGGACGATCGCATTATTGCCGTTCAGGCAAGCAACGAGCAGGGCGAGAAATATACGCTGAAGGCTGCCGATGTGACGGCATATAAAGAAGACGGCGATTTTGGCGTGTGCTGATCAAGCCGGGTAACAATAACGGTGGGTCTCCCCACCGTTTTAACGATTAGATCAGGAAACTATCAAGGGATTTTCCCTCAGCCATCGCTTTCGCAAGCGGCTTCGGCATACGTCCCTGTCCGGTCCAGGTTTTCTCGGCGCCGGTATGATCGGTAAAACGATATTTAGGCGGACGCGGCTGGCGCTTTTTATTCCCTTTCGAGGAAGCGCTATTGTGGCCCACTAATTGTTCAGGGGTAATACCATCAGCAATCATTAACTCCAGCCAGGTATTTAGTTTTTCCTGATGTTCTGCCCGCTGTGCCTGAGCAGCCTGCTCTTCAGCACGTTTTTCTTCAGTGACGGTCCTTAGCTTTGCCAGCATATCTTCAAGCACGTCAATGGAGAATTCACGGGACATGGCGCGGAGTGAACGTATATTATTCAGCTTCTCTAATAGTAATGACATATAATTCAAAAATTCCCAAATAGCAAATGAAACAAAGATTACGACGCTAGTTTAATTGATACAATTATTTATTTCCAGCCTTTCACTAATTGCGGATATACCATCAGCTATATTTGACAATAAATAAGATAAACAAATCGATAAAAGCGAAATTTCCCACAGTGAATAAACCCGGTCAAAAAGAGAAATATCAACCAGCCAATGCCTTTAGCTTATTACCTGCATGCTCAGCAAGTTATCCGTATACCCCGGCCAGGCCATCACAAGGCGGCACTGTCGTTGGCGGAATAGTCATGCAAAAAATCTGAATGCTCACCCAGCAATTAAATCAGCATATCATGCTGACAATTTGCTTTTTGAAGAGTAAAAAATGCCAAAATTGATGCACTGCCCACCGCGACGCGATTCTGTCGCGCAATCGTCCTCTTCCGCCCTGCCTCCCGCCGATCCCCACGGCGCAATAATAAACTATCTATTTGAAAAATATTAAAAAAATAAACACCAGGAACAAAAGTAGCGTAACGAACAAAAAACAGCCTGAAGCAGAGTATTTTATCGACCAAAAGCCTTTAAATAAAAATTTATAGCTAGTTGCCTCTTTTAATGCAGAGATATAATCTACTCACATCAAAACAGGCACCCAAAAACGCTGATTAACGGCCAGTCTTTTGGCATTATCGACTTCATTTTCGAGGAGCACACCGATGTTCTCTGCGCAGTCCCGCTTGCGTCATGCGGTAGCAGACACCTTTGCGATGGTGGTTTACTGCACCGTTGTGAACATGATGATCGAAATTTTTCTCTCCGGAATGACCTTCCAGCAGTCGTTATCTTCGCGACTGGTGGCGATTCCGGTGAACATTATTATTGCCGTGCCTTACGGCTTTTATCGCGATTTCGCGATGCGCCAGGCGCGCCGCATCAGCGCGTCCGGCTGGATGAAGAATATTGCCGATGTAGTGGCCTATGTGACGTTCCAGTCACCGGTATACGTGGCGATTCTGCTGGTTGTTGGCGCCGACTGGCATCAGATCGCCGCGGCGGTAAGTTCCAATATCGTGGTATCAATGATGATGGGCGCAGCGTACGGTTATTTCCTCGACTACTGCCGTCGCCTGTTCCGCGTCAGCCCCCTACCTGCAGGCCAAAGCCTGAGTTGATACAAAAAAGCGACTGGTTCCGCCAGCCGCTTTTTGTCAGCTATACTGCGTTTCGCCAAACAGGCCACTCAGAAAACGCTCAAGCGCCATTCGCGAACTGAACCCGTGTGGAATACCATAATGCTGTTGAGCATCACCCGCTAAATAGAGCGGGAACTGCTCATAATGATCGCAGGTTTTGATATCCGACGCGGGCTCCGCAAGCGTTGTGCTGCGCTCTTTTAAAGCCGGATGAATAATTAACGCGGTACGCCCCATACGAGCTTCACGGTTCACATAAACATAATTATCGCCACGGCGATAGCCGTACGCTTTTTGCGTCACAACATCCATGGTGAAGCCGGCTTTTTCAAGAACACGCGCCACCTCATCGGGTCTTAAATACATACTCATTCCTCATTATCTTTTACCGCACGTTAACCTTACCTTATTCATTAAAGTCAACGCTTTCGGAATATTCCATAAAGGGCTATTTACAGCATAATTCAAAATCTTGTCCTACACTTATAGTCTCAATGGAATTAAGGGAGAAACCAATGGCCAACCGAGCAAACCGCAACAACGTAGAAGAGAGCGCTGAAGATATCCATAACGATGTCAGCCAATTAGCGGATACGCTGGAAGAGGTGCTGAAATCGTGGGGCAGCGACGCCAAAGATGAAGCGGAGGCCGCGCGCAAAAAAGCGCAGGCGCTGCTCAAAGAGACCCGCGCCCGGCTTAACGGCAACAACCGCGTCCAGCAGGCGGCATGCGACGCCATGGGCTGCGCTGACAGCTACGTGCGCGACAAACCGTGGCAAAGCGTCGGTGCCGCAGCAGCCGTTGGGGTATTTATTGGCGTATTACTGAATCTACGTCGATAATAAAGCTGCCAGACCCATGAAGATAACAAATACGCGTCTACCCCTGCACTGCAGGGGTTTTTGTTATCTCTTCGCGTAAAGCGCGGCATCCAGCATACGCACAGCCTGATTCGCCACTTCTGCCGACGTCAGGTTGGTGAAGCTCATTATCAGCCCCCCTTCTCCTCGACTCTCCATTCGCCAGTCGCTTAGCGCCTGGACGGCCAGACCGGCCTGCCTGGCGAGCTGCGCCAGTAGGCGATCGTCACCGGCCACCCTGACCACCATCTGGATCCCGCCCGCTTGAGGCACCACGGTAAAGCCCTGCGCGCGCAGCGCCGACTCAAGCCACAGGCGGCGCTGCGCATAGCCGGCACGCATTTTCTTCAGATGGCGCCAGAAGTGGCCTTCGCGAATAAAATCCGCCAGCGTCTGCTGCCACAGCGTCGGTGCGCTACAGCTCATTAGCGCGGCCTGTTCACGAAACTGCGCCACCAGTTGCGCAGGCACCACCAGCCAGGCGGCGCGTAATGCCGGAAACAAAGACTTACTGAACGTCCCGGCATAGATAACCCGCTGCGGGGCGTCGAGGCTTTTCAGCGGCGGTAGCGGCTTACCGTGATAGCGGAATTCGCTATCGTAATCATCTTCGACAATCCACGCGTTATTCTGCGCCGCCCATAACAGGAGCTGTCTGCGCCTGGACAGCGAGAGCGCCACGCCAAGCGGGCTCTGATGAGCCGGGGTCAGCAGTGCGAAATGGGCATTCGGGTAATGCCGCTGCGCCCAGGCAATATCCATCCCGTCTCCGTCGACCGGAACGGGGCTGATCGCCACCCCCTCGTCGTTCACGACCGGCCGGATCAGCGGAAACCCCGGATCTTCCATCCACATTTGCTGGCCAGGCCGCGCCAGCGTGCGCAAAATAAGGCGCATCGAGGCCGCGTAGCTACCGGTGATCAAGACCTGCTCAGGCCGACACTCAATGCTGCGCGACAGGCGCAAATAATCGACGATCGCCCGGCGAAGCGTCAGTTCACCGCAGGGATCGCCTGGCGCAAGGTCAAAACGCGTTTGCGTACGCAGACGACGCCCCATTACGCGCGCCCACAGGCCGCGTGGAAACAGATCCAGCGCGGGCAACCCCAGCTGAAACGGCAGCGCCGCCGCGGGCTCATCGCCCGCGACAGTCTGAACGAGCGCGTTTTGCTGCGGAATAAGCCGCTCGCTGACAAAGGTCCCCGCCTGTCCGCGCCGCTCCAGCCATCCCTGCGCGACCAGATCCCCCCAGGCGTTCTCAATGGTCGCCCGCGACACGCCAAGCTCCTGAGCATATACCCGACTCGCAGGCAGTCTGCTGCCGGGAGCCAGCTCGCCGCCCTCAATCGCCTGCTTAAGCTGTCGGGCAATGCGCTGGTAGTGCGGAATTTTTTTACCGTCCATCATGGTCTGCTTTTTTCATCACAATATGGCTATCTTATGCAGTCCATTATAGTGCTATTTTCCTCGCGTCTTAATGAGGAGAGTAAAATGAACACACTACGTCAGCCGTACAATGAACTGAGCCCGGAAGTTTATAACGCCCTGGTTCAGGCCAAAATTGCGCTGGAAAAAAGCGAGCTGGATGGCGCGCTGATAGAGCTGGTGTATTTGCGGGTGTCGCAAATCAACGGCTGCGCCTTCTGCCTGGAGATGCACAGCAAAGCCCTGCGTAAATCCGGCGTGGCGCAGAATAAGCTGGACGCGCTGGCAGGCTGGCGGGTGAGCGCCCATTTCAGCGATGCCGAACGCGCGGCGCTGGGGTGGGCGGAATCGGTCACCTATATCGCCGAAAGCCATGCGGAAGACGATGTTTATCTGCCGCTGCTGGACCATTTTAGCGCCCGCCAGATTAGCGATCTAACCTTCGCCATCAGCCTGATGAACGCCTTTAACCGCCTGGCGGTGAGCATGCGCCTGTAATTTCACGTCACAAAGTCCCGCCCCCCGCAGGATCCTTTTGCGGGGGCTAACCTTTACAAAAACCATATATATTGCGCTGTTGAACTTTTAAATAACTACATCTAGTATTTCCTTCATCGATAACCCATAGCAAGCGACGTCTGTTTGAGCGCCGTACCGCTATCTTAAATGGAAATACGAATCATGCGCATTACTATTTACACTAAAAACGACTGCGTACAGTGCCATGCCACTAAACGGGCCATGGAAACCGGCGGGTTTGAATTCGACATGATCAACATCGACCACCATCCTGAAGCCGTCGATATGCTGCGCGAGCAGGGTTTCCGTCAGCTGCCAGTGGTGATTGCCGGAGAGACCCGCTGGTCCGGCTTTCGTCCCGATATGATCAACCGCCTACGCCCGACAGTTACAACGGCCAGCGTATGAGCCTGATCGTCTACTTCTCCAGCAGTTCCGAAAATACGCACCGGTTCGTCCAGCGTCTGGGACTGCCCACCGTGCGTATTCCGCTTAACGAGCGCGAGCGCATCCAGGTAGACGAACCCTACATTCTCATCGTCCCCAGCTATGGCGGCGGCGGCACGGCGGGCGCGGTTCCCCGACAGGCGATCCGTTTCCTCAACGATCCGCACAACCGCCAGCTCATTCGCGGCGTCATCGCCGCGGGCAACCGCAATTTTGGCGAGGCCTATGGCCGGGCTGGCGACGTCATCAAGCAGAAATGCGGCGTACCGTATCTCTATCGCTTTGAGCTAATGGGCACCCCGCAAGATGTCGACAACGTGCGTAAAGGAGTAAGCGAATTTTGGCAACGACAACCGCAGAACATATGACCACCGAGGCGCCGGATTTCCACGCTCTCAACGCGATGCTGAATCTTTACGACAGCAACGGCCGCATCCCGTTTGACAAAGACCATCAGGCGGTGGCGGCGTTTATGACCAGCCACGTTGAGCCGAAGACCGTGCCCTTTACCACTCAGGACGACAAGCTGACGTGGCTGGTCGCCGAAGGCTATTACGATGCCAGGGTGCTGACCCGCTACCCTCGCTCGTTTATTCTTGCGCTGTTCGCGCACGCTCACAGCTACGGCTTTCGCTTCCAGACGTTTCTCGGCGCGTGGAAGTTCTATACCAGCTACGCGCTAAAAACCTTCGATGGTAAGCGCTACCTTGAAGACTTTGCCGACCGTACCTGCATGGTGGCCCTGACCCTGGCGCAGGGTAACGAGACGCTGGCCCATCAGCTGACCGATGAGATCCTCTCCGGGCGCTTTCAGCCCGCCACGCCGACGTTCCTCAACGCCGGTAAACAGCAGCGCGGCGAACTGGTCTCCTGCTTTCTGCTGCGCATCGAAGACAATATGGAATCCATTGGCCGGGCGGTGAACTCGGCGCTGCAACTATCTAAGCGCGGCGGCGGCGTGGCGTTTCTGCTCTCCAATCTTCGCGAAGCCGGTGCGCCAATCAAGCGCATCGAGAATCAGTCCTCCGGCGTGGTGCCGGTGATGAAAATGCTGGAAGACGCCTTCTCCTACGCCAACCAGCTTGGCGCGCGCCAGGGGGCCGGCGCGGTCTATCTGCACGCCCATCATCCCGATATCCTGCGTTTCCTGGATACTAAACGCGAAAACGCCGATGAAAAAATCCGCATCAAAACGCTCTCGCTCGGGGTGGTGATTCCGGATATCACCTTTCAGCTAGCGAAAGAAGATGCGCAGATGGCGCTGTTCTCCCCTTACGACGTCGAGCGTCTGTACGGTAAACCGTTCGGCGATATCGCGGTGAGCGAAATGTATGCGCAACTGGTGGCCGACGAGCGGGTCAGCAAGCGCTGGATCCGCGCCCGCGATCTGTTCCAGCGGCTGGCGGAAATTCAGTTTGAGTCCGGCTATCCGTACATCATGTTTGAAGACACGGTGAATCGTGCGAACCCGATTGCCGGGCGCATCAATATGAGCAACCTGTGCTCGGAGATCCTGCAGGTCAACGCACCTTCTACCTTTGACGAAAACCTGGATTACGCCAGCATCGGCCAGGATATCTCCTGCAACCTCGGCTCGCTGAATATCGCCCACACCATGGACTCTCCTGATTTCGCCCGCACGGTCGAGGTCGCGGTGCGCGGTCTGACCGCGGTGTCCGAAATGAGCGATATCCGTTCGGTACCGTCGGTGGCGGCGGGCAATGCCGCTTCGCACGCCATCGGCCTTGGGCAGATGAATCTGCACGGCTATCTGGCGCGCGAAGGTATTGCCTACGGTAGCGAAGCGGGACTGGATTTCACCAATTTCTATTTCTATACCATCACCTGGCACGCGCTGCGCACCTCGATGCTGATAGCACGGGAAAAAGGCACGCGTTTTGCCGGATTCGAGCAGTCGCGGTACGCCAGCGGCGACTATTTCCGCCCCTACCTGGAAGGCGACTGGCAGCCGAAAACGGCGAAAGTCCGCGCGCTATTCGCCCGTGCCGGTATTGCCCTGCCCGACCGCGATATGTGGCGGCAGCTGCGCGATGACGTGATGCGCTACGGCATTTATAACCGCAACCTGCAGGCGGTGCCGCCGACGGGCTCGATTTCCTACATCAATCACGCGACCTCCAGCATCCACCCGATCGTGTCGAAGATTGAGATCCGCAAAGAAGGGAAAACCGGGCGCGTTTACTATCCGGCGCCGTTTATGACCAACGACAACCTGGCGCTGTATCAGGATGCTTACGAAATCGGACCGCAGAAGATCATCGACACCTACGCCGAGGCGACGCGCCATGTCGATCAGGGGCTGTCGCTGACCCTGTTCTTCCCCGATACCGCCACCACGCGCGATATCAATAAAGCGCAAATCTACGCGTGGAAGAAAGGCATCAAAACGCTGTATTACATCCGTCTGCGCCAGTTGGCGCTGGAAGGTACCGAAATCGAAGGCTGCGTGTCCTGCGCGCTGTAAGGAGAACAGGATGACCCATTTATCGCGCATCAGCGCCATCAACTGGAACAAGATTGAAGACGATAAGGATCTGGAGGTCTGGAATCGGCTGACCAGCAACTTCTGGCTGCCGGAGAAGGTGCCACTGTCCAACGATATCCCCGCCTGGCAAACCCTCACTCCGGCGGAGCAGCAGCTGACGATTCGCGTCTTCACCGGGCTGACGCTGCTCGATACCATCCAGAATACCGTCGGCGCCCCGGCGCTGATGGCCGACGCCCTCACCCCGCATGAGGAAGCGGTGCTGTCGAACGTCAGCTTTATGGAGGGGGTGCACGCCCGCTCCTACAGTTCCATTTTCTCGACGCTCTGCCAGAGCAAAGACGTCGATGCCGCCTATGCCTGGAGCGAACAAAACGCGCCGCTGCAGCGCAAAGCGCAGCTGATACTGGAGTACTATCAGGCAGATGAACCGCTGAAGAAAAAAATCGCCAGCGTCTTTCTCGAATCCTTCCTTTTCTATTCCGGCTTCTGGCTGCCGATGTACTTCTCCAGCCGGGGGAAAATGACCAACACCGCCGATCTGATTCGTCTGATCATCCGCGATGAAGCAGTACACGGTTATTACATTGGCTACAAATTCCAGAAAGGTCTGGAAATAGTCAGCGCCGAGAAGCGCGAAGAGATGAAAAACTTCGCCCTCGACCTGCTGATGGATCTGTATGACAACGAACTGGCCTACACCCGCGAACTGTACGCCGATAGCGGCTGGATTGAAGAGGTCAACGCCTTCCTCTGCTACAACGCCAACAAGGCGCTGATGAACCTCGGCTACGACGCGCTGTTCCCGGCGGAAATGGCCGCCGTCAATCCGGCGATCCTCGCCGCGCTCTCGCCGAATGCCGACGAAAACCACGACTTCTTTTCCGGTTCAGGTTCATCGTATGTGATGGGAAAAGCGGAAGAAACCGTCGACGGCGATTGGGACTTTTAGCCCTACTTTCACCAGGAATATATCAGCATATTTCCTGGTGATTTATTTCACATTATTTGTTTTCGCCTCACTCAATATCTTTCGGTCATCACCGTGTCATATTCAACAGTATGTCCGCGATTTCTGCCTGAATTAAGGCAACATAACTAAAAAATATCAACCATAGGTCATTCAGGCTCAGCCCTTATATCACGGGGGATGAACCGGAATTCTCCCCTGCGCATTTCCCTGGCAGCTCCACATAAAGGGTTGTCACAGATTCTCAGTATGTTAGGGTGTAAAAAAGCAATTATCACCATCGGGTACCGTATCGATATTAATAAATAACAGGAAACACTCTATTGCATGGCAATTAAATTAGAAATCAAGAATCTATATAAGATATTTGGCGAGCACCCGCAGAGGGCTTTCAAATATATCGATAAAGGACTATCGAAAGAACAAATACTGGAAAAGACGGGGCTATCGCTTGGCGTAAAGAACGCCAGTCTGACCATTGAAGAAGGCGAGATATTCGTCATCATGGGGCTCTCCGGATCGGGGAAATCCACCATGGTTCGCCTTCTCAATCGCCTGATTGAACCCACCCGCGGCCAGGTCCTGATCGACGGCGTCGATATCGCTAAAATCTCTGACGCCGAGCTCCGCGAGGTGCGCAGAAAAAAGATTGCAATGGTTTTTCAATCCTTTGCGCTTATGCCGCATATGACCGTGCTCGACAACGCCGGTTTCGGCATGGAGCTGGCCGGCGTGCCGACTCAGGAACGCCAGGAAAAAGCGCTGGAGGCGCTGCGTCAGGTCGGCCTGGAAAACTATGCTCATGCATACCCGGATGAACTCTCCGGCGGTATGCGCCAGCGCGTTGGTCTCGCCCGCGCGCTGGCGATTAATCCCGATATTCTGTTAATGGATGAAGCCTTCTCGGCGCTCGACCCATTAATTCGTACCGAGATGCAGGATGAGCTAACTAAATTACAGGCCAGACATCAGCGTACCGTGGTCTTTATTTCCCACGATCTTGATGAAGCCATGCGTATTGGCGATCGTATTGCCATTATGCAAAATGGTGAAGTGGTTCAGGTCGGCACGCCGGATGAAATACTCAATAATCCGGCCAATGATTATGTCAGAACCTTCTTCCGCGGCGTCGATATTAGCCAGGTATTCAGCGCCAAAGATATTGCCCGCCGCAGCCCGGTGGGTCTGATTCGTAAAACGCCCGGTTTCGGCCCGCGCTCCGCGCTGAAATTATTGCAGGATGAAGACCGCGAATATGGCTACGTCATTGAACGCGGGAATAAATTTGTTGGCATTGTCTCCATTGATTCTCTCAAAGCCGCGCTGAGCGAAGGCCAGGGAATCGATGCGGCGTTAATCGACTCCCCGCAGGCGGTGGATGCGCAAACGCCGCTCAGCGAACTCCTCTCTCACGTCGGCCATGCACCGTGCGCGGTGCCGGTTGTCGACGAGGGGCACCAGTATATCGGCATCATTTCCAAACGAATGCTGCTGCAGGCTTTAGATCGCGAGGGGGCAAACAATGGCTGATCAATCTAACCCGTGGGACACCGCACCGGCGGCGGATAGCGCAGCGCAATCCGCCGATGCCTGGGGCACCTCTACGCCAGCGCCGACCAACGGCGGCGGCGCCGACTGGCTGAGCAGCGCGCCCGCGCCGCAGCCGGAACACTTCAATATTATGGACCCGTTCCATAACACGCTGATCCCGCTCGACAGCTGGGTCACGCACGGTATCGACTGGGTGGTGATGCATTTCCGTCCGCTATTCCAGGGGATTCGCGTACCGGTGGATTACATTCTGAGCGCCTTCCAGCAGCTGCTGCTGGGTATGCCGGCGCCGGTGGCGATTATTATTTTCTCGCTGATTGCCTGGCAGATTTCCAGCATCGGCATGGGCGCGGCGACGCTGATTTCGCTGATCGCTATCGGTGCTATCGGCGCCTGGTCGCAGGCGATGGTAACCCTGGCGCTGGTGCTGACCGCGCTGCTGTTTTGTATGCTGATCGGCCTGCCGCTTGGGATATGGCTGGCGAGGAGCCCGCGGGCGGCGAAAATCATCCGTCCGCTGCTCGACGCGATGCAGACCACGCCGGCGTTTGTCTACCTGGTGCCCATTGTGATGCTGTTCGGTATCGGCAACGTTCCGGGCGTGGTGGTCACCATTATCTTCGCTCTGCCGCCGATTGTCCGCCTGACCATTCTGGGGATTAACCAAGTGCCGGCGGATCTGATTGAGGCGTCGCGCTCCTTCGGCGCCAGCCCGCGTCAGCTGCTGTTTAAGGTTCAGCTACCGCTGGCCATGCCGACGATTATGGCCGGGGTCAACCAGACGCTGATGCTGGCCCTGTCGATGGTGGTCATCGCCTCGATGATTGCCGTTGGCGGTCTCGGCCAGATGGTACTGCGCGGCATCGGTCGCCTTGATATGGGCCTGGCCACCGTTGGCGGCGTCGGGATTGTTATCCTCGCCATTATTCTTGACCGTCTGACTCAGGCCGTAGGACGGGACTCGCGCAGCCGCGGCAACCGCCGCTGGTATGCAACCGGCCCTCTGGGGCTGATTACTCGCCCTTTCTGTAAATAAGAGCCCATCCCCCCGGGAGCCGGGGGGATAGACTTCCCTTCTGATAAGTAAAAGGAACAACGATGCGACATACAGCGATCCTTGCCACAGCGTTAACCGCCCTCATTTCCACCACCGCCTTCGCGGCGGATCTGCCTGGCAAAGGCATTACCGTTAAGCCAATTCAGAGCACCATTTCGGAAGAGACCTTCCAGACCCTGCTGGTCAGCCGCGCGCTGGAGAAACTCGGTTATACCGTCGATAAGCCGAGCGAAGTGGATTACAACGTCGGCTATACCTCGCTCGCTTCCGGCGACGCCACCTTTACCGCCGTCAACTGGCAGCCGCTGCACGACGATATGTACGCTGCCGCCGGCGGCGATAAAAAGTTCTACCGCGAAGGCGTGTTTGTGAACGGCGCGGCGCAGGGCTATCTGATTGATAAGAAAACCGCCGAGCAGTACCACATCAAATCTATCGATCAGCTAAAAGATCCGAAAATCGCCAAACTGTTCGACACCAACGGCGACGGCAAAGCCGACCTGACCGGCTGTACGCCTGGCTGGGGCTGTGAAGCGGTGATTAACCATCAGCTTGATGCCTATGGTCTGAATAACACCGTCACCCACAATCAGGGGAACTATGCCGCCATGATGGCCGACACCATTGCCCGTTATAAAGAGGGCAAGCCGGTCATCTACTACACCTGGACGCCTTACTGGGTCAGCGATGTGCTGAAACCGGGTAAAGACGTCGTCTGGCTGCAGGTACCGTTCTCCTCCCTGCCGGGCGTGCAAAAAAATATCGACACGAAGCTCTCTAATGGCGCCAACTACGGCTTCCCGGTCAGCACCATGCATATCGTCGCCAACAAAGCCTGGGCCGAGAAAAACCCAGCGGCGGCGAAGCTGTTTAGCATCATGAAGCTGCCGATTGCCGATATCAACGCCGAGAATGCCATGATGCACGAGGGGCATGGTTCGGAAGCGGATATTCAGGGCCACGTCGACGGCTGGATCAAAGCCCACCAGCAGCAGTTTGACGGCTGGGTAAACGAAGCGCTGGCCGCGCAGAAATAATCTCCCGCTTTTATCGCGTTTCCCCGGAAAGGTTCCCGCCTTTCCGGGCCATCAGAACGTACAGACTCAACCTTCGCTATCATCGCCCCGCCCTTCCCGCCCGATGGTTTTATATGCAAAAAAAGTGCATAACTTTAAGCATCGGCCTGTTAGCGGCTGTTAAGCCGCACGGCTCTCTGCTAAGGTAAATCTACCTGTTTAATCATGTGATTTTCACGTGAGTGATTAATAAGCAATTCCTATGGAAAATCCTGACGCATTGACGCACTCTCCTCCCGCTGACGCGGCCACGCTGGCTGAAGGCCTGAAAGACAGCCTACCGATCGTCATTAGCTATATTCCCGTGGCCTTCGCCTTCGGCCTCAACGCTACGAAGCTCGGTTTCACTCCCCTGGAAAGCCTGTTCTTCTCCTGCATTATTTACGCGGGCGCCAGCCAGTTCGTGATCGTCGCAATGCTGGCGGCGGGAAGCTCGCTGTGGGTCGCCGCGCTCACCGTCATGGCGATGGACGTTCGTCACGTGCTCTACGGCCCTTCCCTGCGCAGCCGCATCCAGCGCGCGCTGAGCAACAAAAAAACCGCGATCTGGGCGTTCGGCCTGACCGATGAGGTCTTTGCCGCCGCCACCGCTAAACTGGTACGCGACGGTCGACGCTGGAGCGAAAGCTGGATGATCGGTATCGCTTTTCTGTCATGGGCGTCGTGGGTCTTCGGCACGCTGATCGGCGCGTATTCAGGCAGCGGCCTGCTGACCGACTTTCCGGCGGTGGAGGCGGCGCTGGGCTTTATGCTTCCCGCGCTGTTTATGAGTTTTTTACTGGCTTCTTTCCAGCGCAAGCAGTCGCTTAGCGTGACCGCCGCGCTGGCAGGGGCGCTGGGGGGAATGATTCTGTTTTCCATACCCGCCGCCATTCTGGCCGGGATTGTCTGCGGCTGCCTGACCGCTCTGGTACAGGCCAGCATACAGGGGATGCCCGATGAACAGTGATGTCCTGACGATCGGCGTTGTGGTCGGCTGCGTAAACTATCTGTTTCGCTATCTGCCGTTGCGCCTGCGCGCCGCTAACGCGCGTCCGACGCGTCGCGGTCCGATCGGCGTGCTGCTCGATACCATCGGCATCGCCTCTATTTGCGCGCTGCTGGTGGTCTCCAGCGTGCCGGAAATTCTCCACGATGCCCGCCGCCTGCTGCCTACGTTGGCTGGCTTCGCCGTACTTGGCCTGACCTTCTGGAGAACGCGCAGCATTATTTTGCCTACGCTGTTAAGCGCTCTAACCTACGGTGTTGTCTGGAAAATCGGCCTGTGGCTATAAGCCTAAAGTATCAATTTTTGTCAATAATTCATTTGATTTATTTGTCACAATAGTTATTATATCGACTGTAATTAATGAGGTCATAACCAAAATGGATAGTTCGTTTACTCCCATTGAGCAAATGCTCAAGTTCCGCGCCAGCCGTCACGAAGACTTTCCTTTTCAGGAAATTCTGCTCACCCGCCTTTGCATGCATATGCAGGGAAAGCTGCTGGAAAACCGTAACAAGATGCTGAAAGCGCAAGGGATTAACGAGACATTGTTTATGGCGCTGATCACGCTTGAGTCTCAGGAAAACCACAGCATTCAGCCTTCCGAGCTGAGCTGCGCGCTGGGCTCTTCGCGCACCAACGCCACGCGCATTGCCGACGAGCTGGAAAAACGCGGCTGGATTGAGCGCCGCGAAAGCGATAACGATCGTCGCTGCCTGCATTTACAGCTCACCGAAAAGGGGCATCAGTTCCTGCGCGAAGTGTTACCGCCGCAGCACAACTGCCTGCATCAGCTCTGGTCTTCTTTAAGCACCAGCGAAAAAGATCAGCTCGAGCACATCACCCGTAAGCTGCTTGGTCGCCTCGACCAAATGGAAGAGGATGGCGTGCTTGCGGAGTCTCTGCGCTAAGCGCGGAACCAGCCGCTCAACGCTTTTTCTGGATTGACAAGGAAACGAACAGGCCAGCAGATCTTCTGCTGGCCTTTCTGATAAACAGGTCGGCTCAGCCGATGTGAAATAATAAGATCGTGGAGAATAACATGAGCGCAAATGCGGAGAGCCAAACCCCGCAGCAACCGGGCAGCAAAAAAGGGAAGCGTAAAGGCGCCCTACTGCTGCTGACCTTGCTCTTTATTATTGTTGCCGTGGCATACGGGATTTATTGGTTTTTAGTACTGCGTCACTTCGAAGAGACCGATGACGCGTACGTGGCAGGGAATCAGGTTCAAATTATGGCGCAGGTGTCCGGCAGCGTGACGAAAGTCTGGGCCGACAATACTGACTACGTGCAAAAAGGCGATCCGCTGGTCACCCTCGATCAGACCGATGCCCAGCAGGCATTTGAAAAAGCGCAAACCCAGCTGGCCGCCAGCGTGCGTCAAACTCGCCAGCAGATGATCAACAGCAAGCAACTGCAGGCCAGCATTGAGGTTAAAAAAACCGCGCTCTCCCAGGCGCAGACCGACCTTAACCGCCGTATTCCGCTGGGGGCCGCCAACCTGATTGGTCGCGAAGAGCTGCAGCACGCCCGCGACACGGTTGCCAGCGCCCAGGCCGAACTGGACGTGGCGATTCAGCAGTACAACGCCAACCAGGCGATCGTGCTGGGCACGAAGCTGGAACAGCAGCCTGCGGTACTGCAGGCGGCCACTGAAGTGCGTAACGCCTGGCTGGCCCTGCAGCGGACGAAAATCGTCAGCCCGATTAGCGGCTACGTTTCGCGTCGCTCCGTACAGCCCGGCGCGCAAATCAGCAGCACCACGCCGCTGATGGCCGTCGTTCCGGCGACCAATCTGTGGATTGACGCCAACTTTAAAGAAACGCAGCTGGCGCATATGCGCATCGGTCAGCCGGCCACCGTGATCAGCGATATTTACGGCGACGATGTGAAATACACCGGTAAAGTGGTCGGACTCGATATGGGTACCGGTAGCGCCTTCTCGTTGCTGCCCGCGCAGAACGCCACCGGCAACTGGATCAAAGTGGTTCAGCGCCTGCCGGTACGTATCGAGCTGGATGAAAAACAGCTGGCAGAGCACCCGCTGCGCATCGGCCTTTCGACCCTCGTTGAGGTAAACACCACCGACCGCGGCGGCGAGATGCTGGCAAGCCAGGTGCGTAGCTCCCCGGTTTACGAAAGTAATGCCCGTGAAATCGGCCTTGAGCCGGTCAATAAGCTGATAAACGACATCATCCAGGCCAACGCCGGATAATTCGGGGTGAGCGTAATGCAACAGCAAAAACCGCTGGAAGGCGCGCAGCTGGTCATTATGACCATTGCGCTGTCGCTCGCGACCTTTATGCAGGTGCTGGACTCCACCATCGCCAACGTGGCCATTCCCACCATCGCCGGTAACCTTGGCTCATCGTTGAGCCAGGGGACCTGGGTTATCACCTCGTTTGGGGTGGCGAACGCTATCTCCATTCCGATTACCGGCTGGCTGGCAAAGCGCGTTGGCGAAGTGAAGCTGTTCCTCTGGTCGACGGTGGCGTTCGCCATCGCCTCCTGGGCCTGCGGCATGTCAAACAGCCTGACGATGCTGATCTTCTTCCGCGTGATTCAAGGGATCGTCGCCGGTCCGCTGATCCCGCTATCGCAAAGTCTGCTGCTCAGCAACTACCCGCCTGCCAAGCGCTCTATCGCGCTGGCGCTGTGGTCAATGACGGTGATCGTCGCGCCGATTTGCGGCCCTATCCTCGGCGGCTATATCAGCGACAACTACCACTGGGGCTGGATCTTCTTTATCAACGTGCCGATTGGCATCGCCGTGGTGGTGATGACGCTACAGACCCTGCGCAATCGCGAAACCCGCACCGAGCAGCGGCGGATTGACGGCGTCGGCCTGGCGCTGCTGATCATCGGTATCGGCAGCCTGCAGGTGATGCTCGACCGGGGTAAAGAGCTGGACTGGTTCGCCTCGAACGAGATCATCATCCTGACCATTGTCGCGGTGGTGGCGATAAGCTTCCTGATCGTCTGGGAGTTAACCGACGACAACCCGATAGTCGATCTGTCGCTCTTTAAGTCGCGAAACTTCACCATCGGCTGCCTGTGTATCAGCCTCGCCTATATGCTCTACTTCGGCGCTATCGTGCTGTTGCCGCAGCTACTGCAGGAGGTATACGGCTATACCGCCACCTGGGCCGGTCTGGCTTCGGCGCCGGTCGGGGTGATCCCGGTTATCCTGTCGCCGATTATCGGCCGCTTCGCGCATAAGCTGGATATGCGTCGGCTGGTCACCTTCAGCTTTATTATGTACGCGGTCTGCTTCTACTGGCGTGCGTGGACCTTCGAACCGGGTATGGATTTCGGCGCCTCGGCGTGGCCGCAGTTTATCCAGGGCTTCGCGGTAGCCTGCTTCTTTATGCCGCTGACCACCATTACGCTGTCCGGCCTGCCGCCGGAAAGGCTAGCGGCGGCATCGAGCCTGTCGAACTTCACGCGTACCCTGGCGGGCTCCATCGGCACCTCGATTACCACCACCATGTGGACGAACCGCGAGGCGCTGCACCATGCTCAGCTTACCGAGTCGGTGACGCCGTATAATCCCAACGCCCAGCAGATGTATGACCAACTGCAGGGATTAGGGATGACGCAGCAGCAGGCGTCCGGCTGGATCGCGCAGCAGATAACCAACCAGGGGCTGATTATCTCCGCCAACGAAATTTTCTGGTTCTCGGCGGCGATATTTATCCTTCTGCTCGGGCTGGTATGGTTTGCCAGACCGCCGTTCAGCGCCGGCGGCGGCGGTGGCGGCGCGCACTAAGGTTTGACCTGAAGGGATCTACGGATCCCTTTTTTATGGCCGCCGCGCAGGTTGTCCAGTTTGCGCTAGTTTATGTCCAGTTCGCTGGAGATGCCTCTTCGCCTTGTCATGCACGATAAAGATCCGCTTAGAAGGAGAAAATCATGCTGACTCAACCTGGTGAAAAATACCGTCCCTATCCGCCTATTGCCCTGCCCGACCGTCGCTGGCCGGAGCGACAAATTACCCGCGCCCCGCGCTGGCTCTCCACCGACCTGCGCGATGGCAACCAGGCGCTGGCCGAGCCGATGGACAGCGCGCGCAAGCTGCAGTTCTGGGACTTACTGTTGGAGTGCGGATTTAAAGAGATCGAAGTCGCCTTTCCCTCGGCCTCGCAAACCGATTTCAACTTTGTGCGTCAATTGATTGAAGAACGGCGTATCCCGCAGGATGTGACGATTCAGGTGCTAACCCAGGCACGGGAAGATTTAATCCTCAGGACCTTCGAATCGCTGCGCGACGCCCGCCGCGCCACCGTCCACCTCTATAATGCCACCGCTCCGCTGTTCCGCGAGCGGGTATTCGGGATGAACAAAGCGCAGATCGTCGAGCTGGCGACCCGAGCCACCCGCCTTATCCGCCAGCAATGCGAACAGCAGCCGCAGACCCGCTGGCAATACGAGTACTCCCCGGAAACTTTTTGTTTTACCGAGCCGGAATTCGCGCTGGAAATTTGCGAAGCGGTGGCGGAAATCTGGCAGCCCTGCGCCGAACGGCCGATGATTATCAACCTGCCCGCGACGGTGGAAGTCAACACGCCTAACGTTTATGCCGATCAAATTGAGTTTTTTTGTCGTCACTTCTCGCGCCGCGCCGATGTGTGCATCAGCGTCCATCCACATAACGACCGGGGAACCGGCGTCGCCAGCGCGGAGCTGGCGGTGATGGCCGGCGCCGACCGCGTCGAAGGCTGCCTGTTCGGCAACGGCGAGCGCACCGGTAACGTCTGTCTGGTGACACTGGCGATGAATCTCTACAGCCAGGGCGTCGATCCCCGACTCAGGTTCACTGAGATGAAGCGGGTGGTCGAGATCGTCGAAAGCTGCAACCAGATCCCGGTTCATCCGCGCCACCCATGGGCGGGAAGCCTGGCCTATACCGCCTTTTCCGGCTCGCATCAGGATGCGATCAAAAAAGGGTTCGATGCCCGCCGGCCCGGCGATCGCTGGGAAATGCCCTACCTGCCCATCGACCCGCAGGATATCGGCTGTAGCTACGAGGCGGTGATCCGCGTTAACAGCCAGTCCGGCAAAAGCGGCAGCGCGTGGCTGATTGAGCAGAATCATGGTCTGAAGCTGCCGCGCGCGCTGCAGCAGGATTTTAGCCTGCACGTCCAGCGCGAAACCGATACGCATGGTAAAGAGATGACCCACAACGCGCTGTGGCAGCTGTTTCGCGCCCGCTATGGGCTGCTCCCCCAGCCGCCGCTGGCGCTGCTGGATTACCAAAGTGATAGCCAGCAGGACGGTCAGCTTTCTCTGCAGGCCTCCCTGCGTATCGCCGGCGAAACGCGACGTCTGCAGAGCCGCGGCAACGGCCTGCTGTCCGCCGCCGCCAGCGGGCTGAGCGGCCTGTTAAAACAGAACTTCGTGATTAAGGATTATCACGAGCATACCCTCGGCGAACGTAGCGACAGCCGCTCAGTAGCCTATATTCGCTGCGTCTTCCCGAATGGCGACAGCCGCTGGGGGGTGGGAATTGATAACGACGTGGCGCGCGCCTCGCTGCAGGCGCTGTGTAATGCGATGAGCGCAGGTCATTATTCCGGTGAACGGAAGTAGTCGCTGGGGGCAACGCCTGTTACCCGGCGAAACATGGCGCTAAAAGCGCTGTGGCTACCGTAGCCGAGATCCAGCGCCACCCGCAGTACCGACTGCCCCTGCGCCAGGCGAACCAGCGCTTCCATCAGCTTCGCCCGGCGCACCCATTCGCTCCAGGTGAGCGTGGTCTGCTGCTGAAAATGACGATTCAGCGTGCGCTCGCTCATGCTGCTCTCTTTCGCCGCCTCGGCGCTGCTCCACGAGTCGCCGGGCGCTTCTCTTACCTTCTGGCATAAACGGCGCAGGGCTTCGCTTTGCGGCTCCGGCAGGCCAAACGGCAGCACCGCCATACCGCGAATTTCATCAAGGATCAGTTCGTAGATGCGTTCATCGCGGCTGCCCGGCGCGTAGGATTCCGCCAGCGTCAGCGACGCGACAATCAGTTCACGCAGCAGCGGAGTCACCTGCACTATCTGGCAGGTAGAGGGAAGATCGGCACGCGCGAGAGGATCGATAAACAGGGTTCGCGCAGCGGCAGCGCCGGTAACCCGTAGGGTATGTGGGGTACCGGCGGGCAGCCAGACGCCTCGCCCCGGCGGCACAACCCAGTAGCCATGCTCGGTTTCTACCCGCACCACGCCGCTGAGAATATGCAGCAGCTGGGCGCAATCGTGCTGATGCCAGGGTTCGCTATCGCCATGGGCGTAATCATGGGCAAAAGGCACCAGCGAACGGTGTTGAAAATTGAAGGTTAAGGTCGTCGACATCGCCGCGGCGTCAGGGAATAGCGGCCCGACGGAGTTCGCCGGGCCGTAGCAGAAGCACTAGATGTGCAGTTCTTGCAGTTTTTCTTTCGGCAGCGCCAGCTCATCGTTGCTGTTGACGCGGACATCGCGCTCGATGATATGGCGAGCGATTTCCTGAGCTTCTTCCAGCGAGTGCATGGTGTAGGTTCCGCACTGGTAAACGTTCAGCTCCGGGATCTGGTTCTGATCTTTCACCTTCAGCACGTCGGCCATCGCCGCTTTCCAGGCATCCGCGACGCGCTGCTCGTCCGGCGTACCGATCAGGCTCATATAGAACCCGGTGCGGCAGCCCATCGGAGAGATGTCGATAATTTCCACACCATTACCGTTCAGGTGATCGCGCATGAAGCCGGCAAACAGGTGCTCAAGGGTATGAATGCCTCTTTCCGGCATCACTTCCTGGTTTGGCACGCAGAATCGCAGATCGAAAACGGTGATTTCATCGCCGTGAGGCGTGTTCATTTTCTTCGCGACACGCACCGCAGGCGCTTCCATTCGGGTATGGTCGACTGTGAAACTATCTAACAACGGCATTCTTCACCTCCGATAGTGATTTTTTTAAAAATAAAATGAACTCTTTTTGAGGCAGCGAGTCTGAGTATATGAAAGACGCGCATTTATTATCATCATCATCCCTGAATCAGAGATGAAAGTTTGGCCACAGTGATGTGGCCGTTTTCTTTTTTACGGCGCGTAAAGCTACGCGTGCCTTGCCAGCAGCGCTTCAAACGGCTCGCTATCCGCCGCTTCCACCTTCTTCTGTCGCTGTAGCGATGCCTCACGCTCGGCAACAAAATCCGCCTCGCTTAAAATTTCCAGCGGCTCTTCGCGTAGCATAGTCCGATAGCGATCGGCCAGCTCTCTGCCGGTGCCGCCAATCCCCTCTTCAAGCATAGAACGCAGAATGCGCGCCGAGAAGGTTAATTCCGGGTTGTCGAAGCAGGCGACCAGCTCATCGCAGGCCTGCTGATAGGCCTGGCATCCGTGGATGCTATCCAGTGTCTGCGCCACACGGCGTAAATCGCGGAACAGATCTTTGCCGACCTGAGCCAGCGGGAACTGCGCGGTTTCGCAGCCAATCCCCAGCGTCAGGCCCGGCTTACGGCCTTCCAGAATCACCCGATTCCAGTTGGTGCGCGTGCACAGCAGCTCGTCGCTGCTCATCTCCGGCGCATCAGCCAGCACGCACCAGACCATAAACAGATCGAGGAAACGCACCTGCTGCTCGTCAACGCCAATCGGCGAGAACGGGTTGATATCCAGGGAGCGAACCTCAATGTACTCAATACCGCCGCGCAGCAGCGCGTCGGAAGGCGTTTCGCCGCTGCGGGTCACACGTTTCGGGCGAATCGGCGCGTACAGCTCGTTTTCAATCTGCAGCACGTTGCTGTTGATTTGCAGACGCTTACCGTCTTTCTCCAGCCCGATATTTTCATACTCTTCGGAAGGCGTTTTAATCGCCCGCTTCAATCCTGCCACATACTCGTTGAGATCGTTAAACGTAATTCCGAGATTACTTTGCGATTTATTGGTATAGCCCAGATCGCTCAGACGCAACGAGGTCGCATACGGCAGGTAGTACATGCCGTTGCCGGCTTTCTCAAACGGCAGCGACGTCGGTTTGCCCTGCAGGAACGACGAGCAGATCGCCGGGGAAGCGCCAAACAGGTACGGAATCACCCAACCAAAACGGTAGTAGTTGCGAATGGAGCGGAAATAGCCCGCTGAAATCGCTTCTTTACCGCTTTCCGCATCCTCAACGCCGCACTTAGCCTGCCAGAAAGCCATCGGCAGCGAGAAGTTATAGTGCACGCCGGAGATGGTTTGCATCAGCGCGCCATAGCGATTTTTCAGCCCTTCACGATACAGCGTTTTCAGGCGACCGATATTAGAGGTGCCGTACTGCGCCAGTTCAATATCCTGGCCGGGCGCGATATAGCAAGGCATGCTCAGCGGCCACATGCGCTCGTCGCCAATATGACGTGCGGTATAGCGATGAACATCGCGCATAAAGGTGAGCATATGCTGGATATCGCCATCAACCGGCGTAATAAATTCCAGCAAAGCTTCGGCAAAATCGGTGGTAATCCACTTATGAGTCAGCGCTGAACCCAGTGCCTGCGGATGACCGGTAGTGGCCAGCGTGCCGTCAGCGTTGACGCGCAGCGTTTCGCGTTCAAGACCACGTTGAATACCCTGCAGCGCCTGCGGATTTTTTTCCAGCCAGGCCAGCGCCTGTGATACGTCCGGGATCAATTTGACCTCCCGCCTGTCGAAATCGTTTGAATTAGCATAATTGTAATGGTTGAACAATCAGTCCAATTAGTGCCACCACGTCATGCCCTGAAGCGTTATCGCCGCAACGACGATATAGCGTATTGCTTTGCCAAGGCATAAAAAAAAGAGCACTGGTCCCCAGGAAATGCGCATCCATCCCGCCAGTAAACACAGCAAATCGCCTATAACAGGCGCCCAGCTTAATAATAGCGCGGCCGCGCCGTAGCGCCTCAGCCAGCCGGACGCCTTCTCTTGCCAGCGCGATGTTTTGCGCAGCGGAAACAGGCGCCCCAGAATAACGTTAGTTACCCCTCCAAGGCTATTACCGATTATTGCTATTAAAACCAGTAACCACGGCTGACTCACCCCCGCCAGCAGCATAGCAATTAACACCACTTCCGAATTGCCGGGAAGCAGCGTGGCGCTCAAAAAGCTGCTGGCAAACAGCGATATCAGCGACAGCGAGTCGCTCACAGCAATCGCACGTCCACGGCATCCATTCCGGCGCGCTTTGCCGCCTGCAGACCGAAGTCCGCATCTTCAAAGACCACGCATTTCTCCGCCGCAACGCCCATGCGTTCAGCGCAGAGTAAGAAAGTATCAGGCGCGGGTTTATGGTTGGCGACATGATCGGCGGCAACCACCGCCGAGAAGTAGTGGCGCAGGCCCAGATGGGCCAGCAGCGCTTCAGCAACGGCGCTCTCGCTGCCGGTACCGACCGACATCGGACGACGACCGTGCCACTCTTTGACCACCTCAATCAGCGGTAAAGGGCGGACGCTATCAAGCAGCATCGCTTTCACGGCGTCCGTTTTTTCCTGCGCCAGAGAGTGAGGATCTAAATCAGCCTGATTTAATTCGATAATGGCCTGAGCGATCCGCCAGGTTGGAGAACCGTTAAGCGCGACCATAGCCTGCATATCAAAACGCATACCGTAACGTCCCAGAACCTCGTTCCATGCCTTACGATGCGTAGGCTCGGTATCGAGGATCGTGCCATCCATATCAAAAATCAGTCCTGCGTAACGTTCGTACATCGTCTTCTCACCAACCTGTTAAGGAGGAGTTACTGTAACGCAAAAGGTCTGCTTTGTCGCTGCCAGCGGTAGATACAACAAGGGCGCTCGATGGCGCCCTTGTTGATACAGATGCAGTGTGGTGCGTTTATTTGATTCTTAAATCGTTCTCAACCATACGAACGCCCTGCACTTTTCGCGTCACTTCTACCGCTCGTTTAGCGCTATCGGCGGATGAGACAAAGCCGCTGAGCTGTACACGACCTTTAAAAGTCTGGACGCTAATTTCCGAAGACTTAATCTCTTTGTCATTGAAGAGCGCGGTTTTGACTTTGGTGGTCACGACGGTATCGTCAATATACCCTCCGGTACTTTCCTTTGTGGACGAACCTGCGCAGCCCGCCAGCGATACGGCGACCAGAAGCGTCGCGCAAAACGCAGATATTGCCTTGAACCATTTCATGGATTTCTCTCCTTGCACTTATCCCACCCAGTATCAGGTCGGTTAACAGGAATAAATTATAGTGGAAATAGGGAGTTGCCAATGAAAAAAGTGCTGAAGGGGGAGGTGTATTATTGCGCTTAAGAGGTTTTGAGACAAAGAGAGTGGCTGGAGCTTATTTCGCAGACCATGAAACAACAGCGTGGCTGCTATCTCGGAGAAGATGGTGCATCCGGGAGGATGACTCAGGGCCGTTGCTGAAGCAACGTTATCCTCCCTGGTGCTGGCGATTATCTCGCAGACCGTGAAACAACAGCGTGGCTGCTATCTCGGAGAAGATGGTGCATCCGGGAGGATTCGAACCTCCGACCGCTCGGTTCGTAGCCGAGTACTCTATCCAGCTGAGCTACGGATGCATCGGGAAACTTACTTTACTGCAGATTTTGATACCGCTGCTAAAGCCGTATCAAGTAAGATGGTGCATCCGGGAGGATGACTCGCCTTGCGGCTCGCCCTTCGGGCCGTTGCTAAAGCAACGTTATCCTCTCTGGTGCTTGCGGCTAATACCGCCACCTCATCCACACCTTCGTTGCTGAAGGTATGGAGAATATGGTGCATCCGGGAGGATTCGAACCTCCGACCGCTCGGTTCGTAGCCGAGTACT
>OKIW01000029.1_pt1 | contig 75455 bp, 95 predicted proteins | sample 1612991 | NCBI WGS metagenome assembly OKIW01 (sample SAMN04436827, study PRJEB24849) | human gut metagenome | biome: human gut; feature: NICU; material: stool | host: Homo sapiens | place: USA: Saint Louis, MO | collected 2011-06-23 | reverse complement strand
GGGTGAGGTCTGCGCGATTCCCCAAGTGCGAGCTACTTACAAGCTCATTTTCTGGATCGTGGCCGCGCTGGTCCTGGTCTCGCTCGGATTTCCCTACGTCATGCCATTTTTCTATTAATCACAGGAGTTCATCATGAAAAAACTGTTTGCCGCCCTCGCCCTCGCTGCCGTTGTTGCCCCCGTGTGGGCCGCCACCCAGACCGTCACGCTGTCCGTGCCTGGCATGACCTGCGCCTCTTGCCCGATCACTGTCAAGCACGCGCTTTCCAAGGTTGAGGGCGTGAGCAAGACCGACGTAAGTTTCGACAAGCGCCAGGCCGTCGTCACCTTCGACGATGCCAAGACCAACGTCCAGAAGTTGACCAAGGCGACCGAGGACGCGGGCTATCCGTCCAGCCTCAAACGCTGATCCGTTAACCGAACTCGGGAGCGACACATGGGACTCATCACGCGCATCGCTGGCAAAACCGGCGCGCTCGGCAGCGTCGTTTCCGCGATGGGCTGCGCCGCCTGTTTTCCTGCCATCGCCAGCTTTGGCGCGGCCATCGGACTGGGCTTCTTGAGCCAGTACGAGGGGCTATTCATTGGCATCCTGCTGCCGATGTTCGCCGGCATCGCGTTACTCGCCAATGCTATCGCTTGGCTCAATCATCGACAGTGGCGACGCACGGCGCTCGGCACGATAGGCCCGATCTTGGTGCTGGCAGCGGTGTTTTTAATGCGGGCTTACGGCTGGCAGAGCGGTGGACTGCTCTATGTCGGCCTGGCCTTGATGGTTGGGGTGTCGGTCTGGGATTTCATCTCGCCAGCACATCGCCGCTGCGGGCCGGACAGCTGTGAATTGCCAGAACAACGTGGCTGACGGCAACAGCCGTAGCCACCACAGAAAAGGAAAAATACATGACCACCCTGAAAATCACCGGGATGACCTGCGACTCGTGCGCGGCTCACGTCAAGGAAGCCTTGGAGAAAGTGCCCGGCGTGCAATCGGCGCTGGTGTCCTATCCGAAGGGCACAGCGCAACTCGCCATTGAGGCGGGCACGTCATCGGATGCGCTGACTACCGCCGTGGCCGGACTGGGCTACGAGGCAACGCTTGCCGATGCGCCACCGACGGACAACCGCGCCGGCCTGCTCGACAAGATGCGCGGCTGGATAGGGGCCGCTGATAAGCCCAGTGGCAACGAACGCCCGTTGCAGGTCGTCGTCATTGGTAGCGGTGGAGCCGCGATGGCGGCAGCACTGAAGGCCGTCGAGCAAGGCGCGCAGGTCACGCTGATTGAGCGCGGCACCATCGGCGGCACCTGCGTCAACGTCGGTTGTGTGCCGTCCAAGATCATGATCCGCGCCGCCCACATCGCCCATCTGCGCCGGGAAAGCCCATTCGACGGCGGCATGCCACCCACACCGCCGACGATCTTGCGCGAGCGGCTGCTGGCCCAGCAGCAGGCCCGTGTCGAAGAACTCCGTCATGCCAAGTACGAAGGCATCCTGGACGGCAATTCAGCCATCACCGTTCTGCACGGTGAAGCGCGTTTCAAGGACGACCAGAGCCTTATCGTTAGTTTGAACGAGGGTGGCGAGCGCGTCGTGATGTTCGACCGCTGCCTGGTCGCCACGGGTGCCAGCCCGGCGGTCCCGCCGATTCCGGGCTTGAAAGAGTCACCCTACTGGACTTCCACCGAGGCCCTGGCGAGCGACACCATTCCCGAACGCCTTGCCGTAATCGGCTCGTCGGTGGTGGCGCTGGAGCTGGCGCAAGCCTTTGCCCGGCTGGGCAGCAAGGTCACGGCCCTGGCGCGCAATACCTTGTTCTTCCGTGAAGACCCGGCCATCGGCGAGGCGGTGACAGCCGCTTTCCGTGCCGAGGGCATCGAGGTGCTGGAGCACACGCAAGCCAGCCAGGTCGCCCATATGGACGGTGAATTCGTGCTGACCACCACGCACGGTGAATTGCGCGCCGACAAGCTGCTGGTCGCCACCGGCCGGACACCGAACACGCGCAGCCTGGCATTGGAAGCGGCGGGGGTAGCCGTCAATGCGCAGGGGGCCATCGTCATCGACAAGGGCATGCGCACCAGTAGCCCGAACATCTACGCGGCCGGCGACTGCACCGACCAGCCGCAGTTCGTCTATGTGGCGGCAGCGGCCGGCACTCGTGCGGCGATCAACATGACTGGCGGCGATGCGGCCCTGGACCTGACCGCAATGCCGGCCGTGGTGTTCACCGACCCGCAGGTCGCCACCGTGGGCTACAGCGAGGCGGAAGCACATCACGACGGGATCGAGACCGACAGTCGCCTGCTAACACTGGATAACGTGCCGCGTGCGCTTGCCAACTTCGACACACGCGGCTTCATCAAGCTGGTCATCGAGGAAGGTAGCGGACGGCTCATCGGCGTGCAAGCGGTGGCCCCGGAAGCGGGTGAACTGATCCAGACGGCGGTGCTCGCCATTCGCAACCGTATGACCGTGCAGGAACTGGCCGACCAATTGTTCCCCTACCTGACCATGGTCGAAGGGCTGAAGCTCGCGGCGCAGACCTTCAGCAAGGACGTGAAGCAGCTTTCGTGCTGCGCCGGATGAGGAAAAGGAGGTGTTCAATGAGCGCCTACACAGTGTCCCGGCTGGCCCTTGATGCCGGGGTGAGCGTGCATATCGTGCGCGACTACCTGCTGCGCGGATTGCTACGGCCGGTCGCGTACACCACGGGCGGCTACGGCTTGTTCGATGACACCGCGTTGCAACGGCTGCGCTTTGTACGGGCTGCCTTCGAAGCGGGTATCGGCCTGGACGCACTGGCGCGGCTGTGCCGGGCGCTGGATGCTGCGGACGGTGACGGTGCGTCTGCGCAGCTTGCCGTGTTGCGGCAACTCGTCGAGCGTCGGCGCGAGGCCCTGGCCAGCCTCGAAATGCAACTGGCCGCCATGCCAACCGAACCGGCACAGCACGCGGAGAGTCTGCCATGAACAGCCCAGAGCACTTGCCGTCTGAGACGCACAAACCGATCACCGGCTACTTGTGGGGCGCGCTGGCCGTGCTCACCTGTCCCTGCCATTTGCCGATTCTCGCCATTGTGCTAGCCGGCACGACGGCCGGCGCGTTCATCGGGGAGCACTGGGGTATTGCAGCCCTCACGCTGACCGGCTTGTTTGTCCTGTCTGTGACGCGGCTGCTGCGGGCCTTCAAGGGAAGATCATGACCGCTTCCCAGCCAGCCGAGAGTGGGCAGCTTTGAGCTTCGCTACCAATCTGGAGGAGTACCACCATGAACGCAAACGCCCCGAACACTGCCAGTTGCACCACCTGCTGCGTATGCTGCAAAGAAATTCCGCTCGATGCCGCCTTCACCCCGGAAGGCGCGGAATACGTCGAACATTTCTGCGGGCTGGATTGCTATGAACGCTTCCAGGCACGCGCCAAGGCCGCGACAGAATCTGACATTGCGCCTGTCCCTGGCGGTTCGCAGCCGTCAGATTGAGGCATACCCTAACTTGATGTCAGATGCCATGTGTCATTTTCAGAAGACGACTGCACCAGTTGATTGGGCGTAATGGCTGTTGTGCAGCCAGCTCCTGACAGTTCAATATCAGAAGTGATCTGCACCAATCTCGACTATGCTCAATACTCGTGTGCACCAAAGCGAGGTGAGCATGGCGACGGAGGCTCTGTTGCAAAGATTGGCGGCAGTCAGAGGTAGGCTGTCGCTCTGCGCCGATCAGGCGGCTGCTGCGAAATGGTGGTTGAGCATGCCCATGGCCTCCGTCAGCGCCGAGGGCCCAATGCCAAAAGCTCTCTCCACAAGGCGCACCTCGCCCCTGATGCCGGGCTGCAGGCACCAGGGGCGAGCCTGTCCTTTGCGCAGGGCTCGCATGACTTCGAATCCCTTGATCGTGGCATAGGCCGTGGGGATCGATTTGAAACCGCGCACCGGCTTGATCAGTATCTTGAGCTTTCCGTGATCGGCCTCGATCACGTTATTGAGATACTTCACCTGCCGGTGGGCCGTCTCCCGGTCCAGCTTTCCTTCGCGCTTCAATTCGGTGATCGCTGCACCATAGCTCGGCGCTTTGTCGGTATTGAGCGTGGCAGGCTTTTCCCAGTGCTTCAGGCCTCGCAGGGCCTTGCCCAGGAACCGCTTCGCTGCCTTGGCGCTGCGGGTCGGCGACAGGTAGAAATCGATCGTGTCGCCCCGCTTGTCGACTGCCCGGTACAGGTAGGTCCACTTGCCCCGCACCTTGACGTAGGTTTCATCCAGGCGCCAGCTCGGATCAAAGCCACGCCGCCAGAACCAGCGCAGCCGCTTCTCCATCTCCGGGGCGTAGCACTGGACCCAGCGATAGATCGTCGTATGGTCGACCGAAATGCCGCGTTCCGCCAGCATTTCCTCAAGGTCGCGATAGCTGATCGGATAGCGACAATACCAGCGCACCGCCCACAGGATCACATCACCCTGGAAATGGCGCCACTTGAAATCCGTCATCGTTCCGTCCGTCCAATCTCCGCCAAGCATGCTCAAGCTTCACGATTTTTGCAACAGAGCCCACACGAGTATTGAGCATAGTCGAGATTGGTGCAGATCACTTCTGATATTGAACTGTCAGGAGCTGGCTGCACAACAGCCATTACGCCCAATCAACTGGTGCAGTCGTCTTCTGAAAATGACATTTGGTATCTCTCATAAACGGATGTTTTTGAGAGAACTATCTTCGGCCTTCACACGCACGAAAGGCGGCGAAGCTCCGCCGTTAATCCGTCCGCCGGAGATCTCGCCCAGGCAGGCTGAAGGCCGAGCAAGCCTGACAGGCCCGAAAAGCCCGGCACGGGCGTCGGCGGCGATGACGGCGGCGGCATTATCCAGGGTTGATGATGGAAGTGGAGGATATCGACAACCTCTCGCGCAACCAAGACATCGCGGTCGGACTGCAAGTGATCTTGAAGCCACGGGCCCGTCCCACCCCGACATGGACCTCGATGCCCGAACGGACGTTAGATTTCGAGTTCTAGGCGTTCTGCGATGAAGGTTGGATCCCAGCCGGGATTGAAAGTGTCGACGTGGGTGAATCCGAGCCGCTCGTATAGGCCACGCAGGTTCGGGTGGCAGTCGAGCCGCAGCTTGGCGCACCCCTGCGTTCGCGCGGCATGGCGGCAAGCCTCGATCAGCGCGGAGCTGACACCCCGGCCCGCATGTGTCCGTCGCACCGCGAGCTTGTGCAGATATGCGGCCTCCCCCTTGAGGGCGTCGGGCCAGAACTCGGGATCCTCGGCCGACAAGGTGCAACAGCCGACGATGCCGTCGCTGCAACTCGCGACTAGGAGCTCGGATCTCAGGACGAAGGTCTCCGCGAATGTCCGGTCGATCCGCGCGACGTCCCAGGCGGGCGTTCCCTTGGCGGACATCCACGCCGCAGCGTCGTGCATCAGCCGCACAACCTCGTCGATATCACCCGAGCAGGCGACCCGAACGTTCGGAGGCTCCTCGCTGTCCATTCGCTCCCCTGGCGCGGTATGAACCGCCGCCTCATAGTGCAGTTTGATCCTGACGAGCCCAGCATGTCTGCGCCCACCTTCGCGGAACCTGACCAGGGTCCGCTAGCGGGCGGCCGGAAGGTGAATGCTAGGCATGATCTAACCCTCGGTCTCTGGCGTCGCGACTGCGAAATTTCGCGAGGGTTTCCGAGAAGGTGATTGCGCTTCGCAGATCTCCAGGCGCGTGGGTGCGGACGTAGTCAGCGCCATTGCCGATCGCGTGAAGTTCCGCCGCAAGGCTCGCTGGACCCAGATCCTTTACAGGAAGGCCAACGGTGGCGCCCAAGAAGGATTTCCGCGACACCGAGACCAATAGCGGAAGCCCCAACGCCGACTTCAGCTTTTGAAGGTTCGACAGCACGTGCAGCGATGTTTCCGGTGCGGGGCTCAAGAAAAATCCCATCCCCGGATCGAGGATGAGCCGGTCGGCAGCGACCCCGCTCCGTCGCAAGGCGGAAACCCGCGCCTCGAAGAACCGCACAATCTCGTCGAGCGCGTCTTCGGGTCGAAGGTGACCGGTGCGGGTGGCGATGCCATCCCGCTGCGCTGAGTGCATAACCACCAGCCTGCAGTCCGCCTCAGCAATATCGGGATAGAGCGCAGGGTCAGGAAATCCTTGGATATCGTTCAGGTAGCCCACGCCGCGCTTGAGCGCATAGCGCTGGGTTTCCGGTTGGAAGCTGTCGATTGAAACACGGTGCATCTGATCGGACAGGGCGTCTAAGAGCGGCGCAATACGTCTGATCTCATCGGCCGGCGATACAGGCCTCGCGTCCGGATGGCTGGCGGCCGGTCCGACATCCACGACGTCTGATCCGACTCGCAGCATTTCGATCGCCGCGGTGACAGCGCCGGCGGGGTCTAGCCGCCGGCTCTCATCGAAGAAGGAGTCCTCGGTGAGATTCAGAATGCCGAACACCGTCACCATGGCGTCGGCCTCCGCAGCGACTTCCACGATGGGGATCGGGCGAGCAAAAAGGCAGCAATTATGAGCCCCATACCTACAAAGCCCCACGCATCAAGCTTTTGCCCATGAAGCAACCAGGCAATGGCTGTAATTATGACGACGCCGAGTCCCGACCAGACTGCATAAGCAACACCGACAGGGATGGATTTCAGAACCAGAGAAAGAAAATAAAATGCGATGCCATAACCGATTATGACAACGGCGGAAGGGGCAAGCTTAGTAAAGCCCTCGCTAGATTTTAATGCGGATGTTGCGATTACTTCGCCAACTATTGCGATAACAAGAAAAAGCCAGCCTTTCATGATATATCTCCCAATTTGTGTAGGGCTTATTATGCACGCTTAAAAATAATAAAAGCAGACTTGACCTGATAGTTTGGCTGTGAGCAATTATGTGCTTAGTGCATCTAACGGGCGAGGTAAGCCGACCGCAGAATGCGGGTCGGCTTGACCGAAATGTTAGAGCCAGAAGCCAAAACGGATAACCGTAACTTGGCGACGGGCGCTAACTGCGAAAAGGCACGGTGCCACCGAGGCGGCACAGCACTACGAAAAAAATAGCTGCTCGCGCTTGCTACACAAGGGCCAGAGGCCAAAAAGACCACAAACCAGCGTAACGCCACCAGGCGAAGCCCAGAGAAACGGCAAACCCAGCGCTGCACAGCGTTTGAGAAACTGAATGCCGTTTGAATAAACATGGGCGAAATAAAGGAGGGTTTCAGTGGTACTAACGTTGAAGTAACCGGCGCTGCGCGGTTTTATCGCGCAGCGTCCGAGTTGACTGCCGGGTTGGGCGGTAACGCTTCAATAGAGCGAAGGATTGCCCGCACGATTGCCTCCCTCTTGAAAAGATCATCCATTCTGTTTGGCGTATCAATATTCAGTGCGAAGAATACGGAGCCAGTCGGCCACTCAACCCATCCTACCCACCAACCCATACGGCCTTCCCAGCCCGTCTTTGCACGCAGTATCCAGTTGCGACCGGCTTCCACAATCATGAGATCCTTGACCAAGCGCTGATGTTCTACCCGAAAGGGCAGCTCGTTACGATAGAGCTTCCTGAGAAATGCAATTTGCTCCTGCGCCGAGATTGCAAGGCTGCCTTCTATCCAGTAATCGCCATTACTTGTCGAAGGATCGGCGTTGCCATAGTCGATTTTCTTCAAATAGCGCCGAGCTTTGTCATCACCAATTTCCTTTGCAAATAGCTCATACACCCAAACAGTAGAATTCCGCATTGCTGATCGCAAATCTTGGTCTTGATTGTGGCCTGCAAAGCCCCTGTTAACGCCGTCCCATCGAAAAATCTGGAACTCATCACGAACAGCGCCTGCATCAAGTGCAAAAAGTGTATGAGGTATCTTGAATGTCGATGCAGGCGAGTAGCGTTTCTTCGATCGCACAGGATCAAAAACCAACATGGCACGATCCGCTTGGCGTTCGTCTGCCACAACTATCGTGCCTTTGGCTTGAAATTCGCTGAAAAACTTCCTCCAGTCAGAACGTTCTAGCGTGCCTTCTTGCGCATGCGCGAAAGTGGCAAGAGAAAAAATGGAGAAAAGTATCGCGAAGATTCGGATTGCCATTAACTTTTCCTTAATGCCCAACGGCCAAGGTAAGCGGCCCGCAGAATGCGGGTCCGCTTGACCGCAAAGTTAGACCCGAAGGCCAAAAAGGGGCGCCCTGACTTGAAGACGGGCACAACCCACGCAAAAGCGCTGGGCCACGGAAGCGGCGCAATGCTGCAAGAACGATAGCTACTAGCGCTTGCTGCATAAGCGCTGGAGGCTAAAAAGGCTTGAAACTGACGAGGCGAATGCAGGCGAAGCCCGGCGCAGCGCCCAAACCCCAAAGGAGAAACTTTTGAGAAAGGCGAAGCGCTGGGGTTAATGGCGGCCTGCATGACGCGGAATATGAAGGGACTAACGCATAGTTGAGCGGCGGGCGCAGCCCGTCCGCTTGAACGCCGAGTTAGGCATCAGATGCCCTCGGCGCGGGTCGATGCACTTTTCGCACATGCCGCTCAACGCAAGATTCTCTCAATCGTTGCTTTGGCATATCGAACGAACGCGGCCGTCTCTTCGACGCGCATTGCTAGGTCGTCGTCCTCGCTACCCAGGTACGCCGCACGTGCCTTGCAGATGAGGGGCCGATGCTCGGCAGGCAAACGCTCCGATACCCATGCGGCAGCAACGTCCTTAGGAGCAATGAGACCAGTTGAAGCGCTGTACCAAATGCGAGCAAGAGCAAGAACGACGTTCCGCTCGTCACCCTTCCAATCCGACTCTGCATTCCACTGGGCAATAGTGTCGAAAAGCGCCTTGGAGAAATGCTCCTTCGGCACCGGCTCGAAAAACGTGGCTGCGGATGGGCCTAGAAGCGCAAGGCTGTGTTGCCTCGCCTTGGTCAGCAAAATCGCAAGATCGTGATCCAGAACGGCAGGCTCGAACGTTCCGGAAAGGATGTCGTGGCGGAGCCACTCACCGAACTGAAGCTCACGCCGCGCCGGATAGCGCCAAGGCACTACTTCGCTTCGAGCGACAACAGTTAGCTCCAGCGGTCGCCATGTTCCGCCATCGCCTGGCGGTGATGAGACTTTCAGCAAATCGAGCATTAGCGCCTGCCGGAGCGAATCGTTAGGTGCGGCGCTGACGGTCACGAGCAAGTCTATGTCGCTATCCGGCTTCAGCCCTCCATCGATCGCAGATCCGAACAGGTGGATTGTGTCCAGTGTCGCAGCCAGATGGCGCTCGACCACCGCGCGAGCGTGGGACAGCTGCTTGAAAACTTGTGCAGGGAAAAATTCACCCATGATGCCTAACGCCTGAATTAAGCCGAGCCGCGAAGCGGCGTCGGCTTGGACGAATTGTTAGGCCGCATATCGCGACCTGAAAGCGGCACGCAAGACCTCAACCTTTTCCGCCCCGAGTGAGGTGCATGCGAGCCTGTAGGACTCTATGTGCTTTGTAGGCCAGTCCACTGGTGGTACTTCATCGGCATAGTAAAAGTAATCCCAGATGATCGCCTCCCAGCTGTTACAACGGACTGGCCGCCCAGCGATGACGCCCTCAGCCGCCTCTGGGCACGAGCCCTGCGGAGCCTCCGCGATTTCATACGCTTCGTCTGCCCACCAAGCAGGTTCGCAGTCAAGTAACTCATCCCCGATCTCCGCTAAGAATCCATAGTCCAACTCCTCCGTGACGCGCCCGCCGAGCATTTCAACCATTGCCTCGAGCTCGCCGCGCCTCTCGCCGGGAAACGTCAGATCAATATCATCGTGCTTGCGTGTTACACGCCCTAGCCGTGCATCGATCGCCCAGCCCCCACCGATCCAGAGCGGCAGATTTCGCTCATCTGCCGCAGCTAGAATTTGGTGTATCAATGTGACCTGCGTTGTGTCCATGCGGCCTAACTTTGTTTTAGGGCGACTGCCCTGCTGCGTAACATCGTTGCTGCTCCATAACATCAAACATCGACCCACGGCGTAACGCGCTTGCTGCTTGGATGCCCGAGGCATAGACTGTACAAAAAAACAGTCATAACAAGCCATGAAAACCGCCACTGCGCCGTTACCACCGCTGCGTTCGGTCAAGGTTCTGGACCAGTTGCGTGAGCGCATACGCTACTTGCATTACAGCTTACCAACCGAACAGGCTTATGTCCACTGGGTTCGTGCCTTCATCCGTTTCCACGGTGTGCGTCACCCGGCAACCTTGGGCAGCAGCGAAGTCGAGGCATTTCTGTCCTGGCTGGCGAACGAGCGCAAGGTTTCGGTCTCCACGCATCGTCAGGCATTGGCGGCCTTGCTGTTCTTCTAGGGGTCTGACGCTCAGTGGAACGAAAACTCACGTTAAGGGATTTTGGTCATGAGATTATCAAAAAGGATCTTCACCTAGATCCTTTTAAATTAAAAATGAAGTTTTAAATCAATCTAAAGTATATATGAGTAAACTTGGTCTGACAGTTACCAATGCTTAATCAGTGAGGCACCTATCTCAGCGATCTGTCTATTTCGTTCATCCATAGTTGCCTGACTCCCCGTCGTGTAGATAACTACGATACGGGAGGGCTTACCATCTGGCCCCAGTGCTGCAATGATACCGCGAGACCCACGCTCACCGGCTCCAGATTTATCAGCAATAAACCAGCCAGCCGGAAGGGCCGAGCGCAGAAGTGGTCCTGCAACTTTATCCGCCTCCATCCAGTCTATTAATTGTTGCCGGGAAGCTAGAGTAAGTAGTTCGCCAGTTAATAGTTTGCGCAACGTTGTTGCCATTGCTGCAGGCATCGTGGTGTCACGCTCGTCGTTTGGTATGGCTTCATTCAGCTCCGGTTCCCAACGATCAAGGCGAGTTACATGATCCCCCATGTTGTGCAAAAAAGCGGTTAGCTCCTTCGGTCCTCCGATCGTTGTCAGAAGTAAGTTGGCAGCAGTGTTATCACTCATGGTTATGGCAGCACTGCATAATTCTCTTACTGTCATGCCATCCGTAAGATGCTTTTCTGTGACTGGTGAGTACTCAACCAAGTCATTCTGAGAATAGTGTATGCGGCGACCGAGTTGCTCTTGCCCGGCGTCAACACGGGATAATACCGCACCACATAGCAGAACTTTAAAAGTGCTCATCATTGGAAAACGTTCTTCGGGGCGAAAACTCTCAAGGATCTTACCGCTGTTGAGATCCAGTTCGATGTAACCCACTCGTGCACCCAACTGATCTTCAGCATCTTTTACTTTCACCAGCGTTTCTGGGTGAGCAAAAACAGGAAGGCAAAATGCCGCAAAAAAGGGAATAAGGGCGACACGAAAATGTTGAATACTCATACTCTTCCTTTTTCAATATTATTGAAGCATTTACCAGGGTTATTGTCTCATGAGCGGATACATATTTGAATGTATTTAGAAAAATAAACAAATAGGGGTTCCGCGCACATTTCCCCGAAAAGTGCCACCTGACGTCTAAGAAACCATTATTATCATGACATTAACCTATAAAAATAGGCGTATCACGAGGCCCTTTCGTCTTCAAGAATTTTATAAACCGTGGAGCGGGCAATACTGAGCTGATGAGCAATTTCCGTTGCACCAGTGCCCTTCTGATGAAGCGTCAGCACGACGTTCCTGTCCACGGTACGCCTGCGGCCAAATTTGATTCCTTTCAGCTTTGCTTCCTGTCGGCCCTCATTCGTGCGTTCTAGGATCCTCCGGCGTTCAGCCTGTGCCACAGCCGACAGGATGGTGACCACCATTTGCCCCATATCACCGTCGGTACTGATCCCGTCATCAATGAACCGGACTGCCACGCCCTGAGCGTCAAATTCCTTTATCAGTTGGATCATATCGGCAGTGTCGCGGCCAAGACGGTCGAGCTTCTTAACCAGAATGACATCACCTTCCTCCACCTTCATCCTCAGCAAATCCAGCCCTTCCCGGTCTGTTGAACTGCCGGATGCCTTATCGGTAAATATACGGTTTGCTTTCACACCTGCGTCTTTGAGTGCTCTGACCTGAAGATCAAGAGACTGCTGACTGGTTGAGACCCGAGCGTAACCAAAAAGTCGCATAAAAATGTACCTTAAATCGAATATCGGACAACTCATGTCTATTATTACAAATTTACGATTTAATAGACATATTAATGTAACAGTTTTACGATGTCCGATAATTTATAACATTTCGTACGGTTGGAAAAATGTTACTAAATGCCCGTCAGGCAGGGAGGCCGATATGCCCGTTGACTTTCTGACCACTGAGCAGACTGAAAGCTATGGCAGATTCACCGGTGAACCGGATGAGCTTCAGCTGGCACGATATTTTCACCTTGATGAAGCAGACAAGGAATTTATCGGAAAAAGCAGAGGTGATCACAACCGTCTGGGCATTGCCCTGCAAATTGGATGTGTCCGTTTTCTGGGCACCTTCCTCACCGATATGAATCATATTCCTTCCGGCGTCCGGCATTTTACCGCCAGACAGCTCGGGATTCGTGATATCACCGTTCTTGCAGAATACGGTCAGAGGGAAAATACCCGCCGTGAGCATGCAGCGCTGATACGTCAGCACTATCAGTATCGTGAATTTGCCTGGCCCTGGACATTTCGCCTTACCCGTCTTTTATATACCCGGAGCTGGATAAGCAACGAACGTCCTGGCCTGCTTTTCGATCTGGCGACAGGGTGGCTTATGCAACATCGTATTATTCTCCCCGGAGCCACTACGCTGACCCGGTTGATTTCAGAGGTAAGGGAAAAGGCGACGTTGCGCCTGTGGAACAAACTGGCACTGATACCGTCAGCCGAACAGCGTTCACAGCTGGAGATGCTGCTGGGGCCAACTGATTGCAGCCGCCTGTCTTTACTGGAATCACTGAAAAAGGGCCCTGTGACCATCAGTGGTCCGGCGTTTAATGAAGCAATTGAACGCTGGAAAACTCTGAACGATTTTGGCCTGCATGCTGAAAACCTGAGTACACTCCCGGCTGTGCGCCTGAAAAATCTCGCACGTTATGCTGGTATGACTTCGGTGTTCAATATTGCCAGGATGTCACCGCAGAAAAGGATGGCGGTTCTGGTTGCCTTTGTCCTTGCATGGGAAACGCTGGCGCTGGATGATGCATTGGACGTTCTGGACGCCATGCTGGCCGTTATCATCCGTGACGCCAGAAAGATTGGGCAGAAAAAACGGCTCCGCTCGCTGAAGGATCTGGATAAATCTGCATTGGCGCTCGCCAGCGCATGTTCGTACCTGCTGAAAGAAGAAACACCGGACGAATCGATTCGTGCTGAGGTGTTCAGCTACATCCCAAGGCAAAAGCTGGCTGAAATCATCACGCTTGTCCGTGAAATTGCCCGGCCCTCAGACGATAATTTTCATGAAGAAATGGTGGAGCAGTACGGGCGCGTTCGTCGTTTCCTGCCCCATCTGCTGAATACCGTTAAATTTTCATCCGCACCTGCCGGGGTTACCACTCTGAATGCCTGTGACTACCTCAGCCGGGAGTTCAGCTCACGGCGGCAGTTTTTTGACGACGCACCAACGGAAATTATCAGTCGGTCATGGAAACGGCTGGTGATTAACAAGGAAAAACATATCACCCGCAGGGGATACACGCTCTGCTTTCTCAGTAAACTGCAGGATAGTCTGAGGCGGAGGGATGTCTACGTTACCGGCAGTAACCGGTGGGGAGATCCTCGTGCAAGATTACTACAGGGTGCTGACTGGCAGGCAAACCGGATTAAGGTTTATCGTTCTTTGGGGCACCCGACAGACCCGCAGGAAGCAATAAAATCTCTGGGTCATCAGCTTGATAGTCGTTACAGACAGGTTGCTGCACGTCTTTGCGAAAATGAGGCTGTCGAACTCGATGTTTCTGGCCCGAAGCCCCGGTTGACAATTTCTCCCCTCGCCAGTCTTGATGAGCCGGACAGTCTGAAACGACTGAGCAAAATGATCAGTGATCTACTCCCTCCGGTGGATTTAACGGAGTTGCTGCTCGAAATTAACGCCCATACCGGATTTGCTGATGAGTTTTTCCATGCTAGTGAAGCCAGTGCCAGAGTTGATGATCTGCCCGTCAGCATCAGCGCCGTGCTGATGGCTGAAGCCTGCAATATCGGTCTGGAACCACTGATCAGATCAAATGTTCCTGCACTGACCCGACACCGGCTGAACTGGACAAAAGCGAACTATCTGCGGGCTGAAACTATCACCAGCGCTAATGCCAGACTGGTTGATTTTCAGGCAACGCTGCCACTGGCACAGATATGGGGTGGAGGAGAAGTGGCATCTGCAGATGGAATGCGCTTTGTTACGCCAGTCAGAACAATCAATGCCGGACCGAACCGCAAATACTTTGGTAATAACAGAGGGATCACCTGGTACAACTTTGTGTCCGATCAGTATTCCGGCTTTCATGGCATCGTTATACCGGGGACGCTGAGGGACTCTATCTTTGTGCTGGAAGGTCTTCTGGAACAGGAGACCGGGCTGAATCCAACCGAAATTATGACCGATACAGCAGGTGCCAGCGAACTTGTCTTTGGCCTTTTCTGGCTGCTGGGATACCAGTTTTCTCCACGCCTGGCTGATGCCGGTGCTTCGGTTTTCTGGCGAATGGACCATGATGCCGACTATGGCGTGCTGAATGATATTGCCAGAGGGCAATCAGATCCCCGAAAAATAGTCCTTCAGTGGGACGAAATGATCCGGACCGCTGGCTCCCTGAAGCTGGGCAAAGTACAGGTTTCAGTGCTGGTCCGTTCATTGCTGAAAAGTGAACGTCCTTCCGGACTGACTCAGGCAATCATTGAAGTGGGGCGCATCAACAAAACGCTGTATCTGCTTAATTATATTGATGATGAAGATTACCGCCGGCGCATTCTGACCCAGCTTAATCGGGGAGAAAGTCGCCATGCCGTTGCCAGAGCCATCTGTCACGGTCAAAAAGGTGAGATAAGAAAACGATATACCGACGGTCAGGAAGATCAACTGGGCACACTGGGGCTGGTCACTAACGCCGTCGTGTTATGGAACACTATTTATATGCAGGCAGCCCTGGATCATCTCCGGGCGCAGGGTGAAACACTGAATGATGAAGATATCGCACGCCTCTCCCCGCTTTGCCACGGACATATCAATATGCTCGGCCATTATTCCTTCACGCTGGCAGAACTGGTGACCAAAGGACATCTGAGACCATTAAAAGAGGCGTCAGAGGCAGAAAACGTTGCTTAACGTGAGTTTTCGTTCCACTGAGCGTCAGACCCCTAACCCTGTTAAAAGGCGGGGAGTGGTCCCCCCGCCTTTAGTTACGTTTCCGGTCAGTCAAAATACTGCCGGATCAGCTCCAGGACCGCTATCACAGCGTTAGACACTGCAACAACTGCCCGCAGAACGACGATTAACAAGTTAATCATCCGTTTGCTCCATACAGAGCAGGAACACCGCTGATCGCCCTTACACTGCCTGTCACAGCGGCTACCTCACGTCAATTGTTTTGGCCGTTCCCACTCCAGCCAGGGCATTGAAACAGCACCACCTGTTTTTCAACCAGGGCTTTAATCCGTTCACGCCGCGTAAGCGGGGCTGGAGAAGAACGTCAACAGATTGACCCGCGCAGTATACCCTATTCCGGGTGGTTTGCATTTACTGAACTCATGGCGTAATATTTAACCGTCAATTGTTTTGGTTGTTCCCGCCTCCATCCGGGGCAAAACATAAAAACCCGATCTCACCAGTCGGGTTTTTTTGTGCCTCCACTATGGCAGAAATCGCATTTCCTCAAATAAGCGCCTAAAACGCTCTCTGTGGCCTTCACTGCAAAAAGAGCAACATTCCCCTGTCTTCACCCTGTTTAACGCGCCTGCGAGCGGCTGACGTGGATAACCGCGGCTAAATCGATCCTCTTTTCCCTGTTAATTTTAAAACTGACAGCTGACACTGACGTCGATTGCCTGAAAGGCATTGCACGCCATAGCAGACGATTTTCCTGCATGACTGCCCTGCAGGTGACTCTGTGGCCACATTACCCCCTGGCTACTGCGAGCGGGCGGTGTGACGTTAGCGGCACACCGGGCGCGTGGGTAGTAGCGTTGACGTCAGGGGTGCGTGTCGCAGCCCTGCCGTCTTACGGGGGTGTTCTTAGTTACATCATCCATCATGCTTTTTTCTGCCGAGCCGTTGGCTCGGCGGGGAAAAGCACGGTGGAGCAAAGAAGAATCCGCCCTGGAGGTTTCTGCTGGCCACCCTGCCCGGCATTTGCCGGGTGCTAACCTGGGAGCATAGCGACCATTCTGGCCGTCGTGCCGCGTAGCGGCGCTGAAAGGCCAGGCATATCCCCATAATCCACAGAAAATTGAGCCTGAATAACAGTGATCTCTTTATTGAATAAAGATCTTTTTAAAGACGTTAAGAGTGTATTGCAGCTTGCTTTGACCATGATTGCAGGTGACTTTATTTCTTCCTTTGCGGATAACTGTGGATAGTGGTGATCTCGCTGCCGGTTATCCACCGGCGGCGCCAGAACGTCAAAAAATCACGATGGCCACACGTTAAAACTGGAGGAAATTTGAGCAGGTCGCGCCGGCTGGCCAGCACGAAAACCGCCAGGCGGCGGTAAGAGAATTACAGGGGGAGAAAATCAGTGATAATCAGGAGGACCGGATTCCCTCTCCAGCCCCAGATCGAGCTGATACAGGTGGCTGCGTACTCGCTGGGTAAACTGCTCAGGCGACAGCGCGTGCAGTTCGTCTTTCGGCAGCGTCCGTATCAGATGAACGGACATGGCGTAAGCCCGGTCGTCATAGGGCTGTTCTGCCAGCGCTTTCAGCTTCTTCTCGCGCTTCCCCTTCAGGGCGGCTTCACGCCGGCGAACCAGCGTGGCGTGCATCATTTTTTCATACCAGCGCCGGCGCGCGGCTTTAACAGAGATTTCTTCCGCCTGGCCATGTTCATCACGGGTTATCCAGCCTGCAGCTTCAGCGGCCACCTGTTCGGCCTGCTCCGCATACAGCTTATCGAGATCAACACCGATCATCTTCCAGAGGCGTTCCGTCAGCACGACATGCTTGGGGAACCACTTGCGGTTAAACGGGTCCCATGTGACGCCTTCAGGCAGCGCCAGTAACCCGAATTCCATCATGTGCTGCAGCAGCCGGCAAACCCGCGGTACCGTCACTTTCCGGATCACGTTCCCTTCGCTGTCCTTTTCGCTGAGCTGCCACGCCATTTTACTGAGGTTGATAGTGTCAATATGGGTAGCCCGGTCAACGGTGCTGACCAGGAGCGGCACAATCGCATCGAGTAATTTCTCCCGCTCCGGGCGGAAGTCGCGCTGCCTGCCAGCCTGCTCGCGCAGCTGCACGAAGTACGGGTGGCGGCTGATCCGCATACGCAGACTTAACGCGCCGGTTTTGCGATCGCGGCGAACAAGGCGGTTGTAGGCATGGCCAAGCTGGCCCGGGAGCTTTTTGAAATTGTCCGGTCGGTACCAGCTGGGTTCCGGGCAGAGACACGCCGTTGAGTGCGTACCGCGACGACGGCGGGTTTTGCGCACGGGCTTGGTGCCTTCATCGAGAAGCAGCTGCAGGGGCGATTCTTTAGGGGACTGGCTTTCAAGCCAGGAGATGAACTCCGGCGAAAGACCTTCTACTGACTCAATGTCAGAAAGCTGTAGGTATGGATTCTTTTGATTCACCAGCCCCTGCACATATTGGCCGGGCTGTATTGCAATAGGGTACGCATTTGCTATAATCCTTTCTGCCAGTGGGCAGTTTGCACCCCCTGATTCCTGAAAGAGACCGGCCAAAGTACCTGTCAGGATCAGGGGGTTTTACTTTTTGTGGCTCCTGCCACTCCTAAGCGGTACATCTCCGGGCCGCTCTTCCCGTGCTAAATTCTGTAATAACCCCGTAAGGTTATGTAAACGCCGCTTAACATATCATGCGTTTCTAAGCGGGGCAATACCTGCGATCCCGCTTTTACATAGTAAGATCACTCTTCCGAATCGTCAAATTTTAAACCGTCATAATAGCTTTTTACAAGAAATTCAATAACTTCAGCCTGAGTGAGTTTTTTTACTTTTGTGATCTCTATCAACATTCTTTTTGCATCTTTGGGGAGATAAAGGTTTAACTGGTCGTGTGTTTCCCGGATACGGTTCCGGTACTCTCTCTGGAACTCCGGGTTACTCTTCTGTTCCTGGCGCTCAGTAACTCTGTTCACTCTTCCTCCCACAGCATACGACTATAACCACCTGAGTATACACAAAAAACCCGCCATATTCGGCGGGTTAAACTCAATAATTGCTGTTTATGAACCATCCTGCGTCTGACAGTTTACTCTTCAGATGCTGATAGTTTTCATCCCTATTTTTATGCGTTCTGCAGATGATTTCCATATCCCTGTACGCTTTATTGATATTTGGAGCAGTGATCGTGAGCGTCGTGAGCCCCGTATTTCGCAGGTTTATGATTAACTCCCTGCCAACTGACTCCCATGATTCAACTGTTTCGGCTTCAAAAAATAGCCGCTCACGTTTAATACTGGATGTTGCATACAGGGATGCGACTCCTATTATTCCAGTACTGAAGTCAAAGCCTATGTAAGTCCTCCGGGCCAGGTCATAGTGCTCGCAGTCCTTATGTGGCTCAAAGAAGCCAGAGTTTTTCATTGAAGCCGTAACCTGGTAGAGCTTGCGGCTCCTGAAGTCCTTTTTCAACATCCAGATCAGCACGGCATCTATCACAAAGATACCGACTGTACTAAACCAGTGCTCCTGGATTGAACCATCTCTAACCGTCCAGTATAAGCCACTCAGAAACACGAAAGCGCTAACGAACAGGAAGATAAATACAAACATCATCCAGAGCCATGATGCGTAGTAGCCAAGCCTTTTAGGACGCGCATTGTTACTAATTTTCTTAAAGTCAGTGTTTGATAACGCATTCATATTTAAGCTCCTTTGATGCCATCTTTGCTCTTATCTACACCTGCGTCAGGATTAAATTGTTTAGGGTTGTTCCGGTTCATATTTTTGGTTCCTCGACCGAACGCAGCAAAGATGTCATGAACATGGTTCTGCATATCACCCAACACTGAATCGTTCATCTTCTGTCCAATCCAGTTTATAACATAGTTCGGCATCCTCGCAGGAAGTGCAAATACGCGAGCCACCATACCTGTGCAAAGCCTTGCATATAACATCAAAAATCCGATCGATGACAGCAGGCCAGTGAAAGAGTCAGACTGGACCTGTTCCATAGCGAATTTAAACATCATGTTTAAAGCCGTTCCCAAAGCTACGATGGCCAGTGAGGCAAAAATGAACCCCATTACCATGAGCATCGGCCGAATCATTACATCGATAAGGAACACATAGCCATATGTACTCCGCTCATCATTACTTTGGCCAATGTTGATATGGGTAGCTGCCCACAGGGAAGACGCCAATACACCTGTCATAAGCGTAACCAGCCAATCTGCCATAGCTACAAACCAATAAATCATCGGTATAAACGGCAGCCAGATAGACAGAGCAAGACCGATACCAAAGAGGCTATAAAACAGCGGGTAAACCAAGAAAGAAACCGATTCTAATACGCCTGCAATTGCATCTCGAATCCCTGTAAGTTTATTCATCATTCCCGCAGCAAAACCGGGTAGACTTTTCCCTTCTGAAACCTTCACTGCAACATTGATAGCGGTCCAACTAGCCAGCCCAATCTCAGCTACACCTAACGTGTAATCGCCGATAGCCTTCATTTTGAGTAAAGGGTTAGTCACGTCACTGTAACCATCACCAGTGCCGTAGTTACTCGTTGCAAGCCAGTTTGTAACGTTGAAGTCGAAAATTTTTGTAATGAGGGACGTTCCGTCTCCAGTAGTGGCAGCATTTTCAAGGCTTTTTTGATCAATGTTCCTTGCGAGTGCGTTAGATTCGGTGCCAAGAGGCGGCGTATAATTACTATTTTTTAGTTGAGAGTGGTAAGCCTGGAACAAGCCCTTAAAGTAATCGATAGAGCCGATATCACCATCATTACTCATTCCCGAAACTACCGGCTTCAAGTTAGCAACATCTTTCATCTCGGTATTCGCAGTAGCTAATGTGTGATAGTACACACCAAGATATAGCCACCCTTTCTCTTTGATATCCGACTCCATTTTTTGAACAATTTCGTCGTCACCGGCTGCTGAATTAGCAGCGTGTTGAACCTGAAGCTGATAATCACGCGCAGCTGTCTGGATCGCACTTTCAACATCTGGCAGCTCACCGTCCCCGGAACGCATTTTTGCCATATATGCTGCATTAAACTGTTCTGCAGCAGTTTTCATTTTACCCCACAACGTGTCCGTTGCTTGTTGCTGAACGCTGTAAACGGAATCCGCATAACCGCTAGCGAAGATAGATGTCCATCCTGCAGGACGTTGTGGTAGCGAAACGGTCCCACATACAGCCGAGCCATTGTTTACAGATATCGAATATGTGCTATCACCTGTTTGGTATTGCATTCTGGCGTTATTCTCATAATGTTGGCCAGAAGCCTCCATTTGAGCAATCCCCTGATTTACACCCAAAGCACAAAGGTTTGTTTCAAACATACCTTTTGCAACAGACGCCATTTCTGGCATCACAGGAGCTATATAGACAGCTTTACCACTCGCTAATTCTGAGGCCGTTTTGTCTGCGATAACATTTGCAGATCCTACGCCAATGATTGACCCGCACCATAGAAAAAGCAGCTGCGCCACTGACCAACCGACAACGGTAGGTACAAGCAACAACCACCCAAAAGTAGTTTTAACTATTTTGAATGCGTTGTTGCCATCACCCTCAATAAAACTTCCCAACTGACCTGCCTGGTGAAGTTTCTTAATGCTGATTATCCCCATATAGACGAGGGCAAGAATCGCTATAACTTCGTTGACAGTGAAGAAAACGTTATTAAGCAAGCCATCGCCGGAAGGGCTAAACGGATTATTAACTACCTCACCAAAAACGGTATGTAACATTTGGCGCGATAGGTCACCTGAACGTTTAGCCGCTTCAGTTATGCCATCAATCCCCAAATCCGCTGAATACGAAGGCGACGCCACAACGAAAAGAGATAGAAGCAACCTTTTTAATTTACTCATGTGGCCCCCGCTCTTGACCAGCTTGCGAAAAATTAAATGTATTACGCACTCCCCCATCATTAAGGAAATAACGTAACGTACCTTGCTCTGCATCAGAGTGAGCCTGGTTTCGTAACTGCCACCCCATGAACTCACATGTGAGAGCCTTAATGAAAGCAAAGATCCCCGCAGCAAACAGGACGCCACAGGTGAGAGTTGCTCTTAACAAGCTCATGTTCGGTGAGCCATTTAGAAGCAATTTGGCATAACCAGACATTAAAAAAAGTAAAATGAGGACTAATACAAAAAAACAACAAAGCCAGTATTTCTTGTATAAACTGGCCTTATCCAACAATTCTGATATAGGTCTATTGCTCCGTTTCATAACTTCGGCGAACGGCTGATTTGCATCAGAATCAACAGGTGGACCATCAAGGTTTTTTATTTGCTTCTTAACGAATGAAGCCCGCTGAAAGAGCAGGCTGAATGTTTGTTTTACTGATGCGATAATGAAATATATATCGCTGATGCCAGTAATATAATATAACGTTCGTTTAGCCTTCCCTTCCGGGAGGTCATTGACTCCTGTTACAACATCAAGCCCTTTTTTTAATTTCCCTGATTTGGCCGTGTCTTTATCCCCTGTTTTATTTTCGTCGGTCATTTTCTGGATACTCCCGCGTTCACACTCTCCAGCTGTGCTGCCAGCATCGGTTTGTATGTTTGATATGCGTCGTTCGCCAGGATCTGGCCAAGCAGCACATTTTGTTTCTCCAGCTGCTGTTTGGTTTTCAGCACTAACCAGTTGTTTAGGTTGGCGATATTGATTTGCTCACGCATCAAATCTTCGGTGTTCTTGTTGGTCAGCGTCGCCTGGTAAGCTGGGTTGCTGTAACGGCGACCTACTTCAAATTCCTCGAACTCTCTGGCAGACATACGGTTAAGCTGTTTCGCCCTGTTACTGGCCGTCGCCTGGAAATAGGACTCGACTTCCGGCACTTTGCGCGCATCTGCAAGCGCGGCATCAGTGGCCGGGTTCGGTTTGGAGTTGGCGATCATTTCCATCTGAGGTTGTGCGGCCGCGTCGGTGAGCGCCTGGTATTGCTGAATCATGCCCAGGTAAATTCGCCCGCTGGCACCTTTAACTTCCCCACGGCTCAGCTGACGGCCAGCACTGCGTAACGCGGTATTTTTCATATAGCGCAGCGCCGCATCTGTCTGCTCATCTGTAAACGTCAGATCAGGTGCCTTGCCTTCTTTGCCCGCGCCATAAAGCAACGAGCTCAGCGACGTATCTGCCCGCGGCATGTCAGATACACTTGGGCAGAATGAAGTCCCGCCAAATGCAGCATAATCCGAACTGTCGCAGTACTGGCTGTGAACTTCGGCCGTTGAAGATGCGTCCACGTCAGTTGCGCGTGCCGGCACTTCAAAAATGGCCTTAACATCTTTCGCAGAACTGGCGCTTCCCAGCGTTCGCTGACCGCCAGCGGCCGCAGAGGATACCCCCGCGGCGCCACCGCCAATAGACTGCGCACAGATATCATCCGGAACACGGTACTTATCCTGTGCCTGCAGCAGCCGGTCATTACGCTTTTGCTCAACTTCGAACTGTCGGTTAGTTTCAGCCACCTGCTGCATTAATGCTGCCTGGCGATCACCCTGCTGGCTGATCGCCGTACCAATGTTTATCAGCGTGGCCTGGATGTTACCTAACAGGCCATTAGCTGTGCTCAACGCCGGCATAACCTGCGTTGAGATGGGAATGCTGCTGTTAACGTTGACCGTATAGGCAAATGCTGACTGTACGCTGAAGGCCAGAATTGAAACGGCCATCACTGACCGTTTTGCGTTTCCGATTTTTATCATCTGAATCCCCTTCTCACATCAGAAATGATTTCTTTAGCGAGCTTCATCGCCATAGTTTGTGATTCTTCTTCTGAATCACGCTCACCACCCTGATTGACCACCATTTCATCTATGATACTTGATGCACTTCCCATAGGGAATCTATTTGCTAATACTTCCCTTGCCTGTTTCGTTCCCAGCTCTTCATAAAGCACATCCCTTAACGCCCTGTCTTTTGCAGAAGAGTTCAATGCCCAAAGCAGTTTTGGACCTAATGTATTTTTCAGAATATGGCAAATTAGACCACGTTTAGTTTTAAAAATACCGAGAAATGCAGTACCACTTCCGTCCGGATAAACCCCTTGCGGAAGCTGTCTGAAACGACGCAGGATATCGGCCGGGATGTTGATCTCTAGTTGCTTCAGATACTCTTCATCCCCTTCCGTCAGGCGCATCATAAACAGGCTGTTCATGGTTTTAAGCACGCTCGAAGGCATATGGCTCAGATACTGAGACGAGAACGCAGTACGAACGTTGAATTTACGATCTTCAAGGTCAGCGGTATTCAGCGCATTTTGAATAAAGTCGATGCCGGCAAAGTTATGACACTCATCATAAAAGGTATGTTTAACCTCTTCTGAAAGCTCCCTGATGCGCGCCTGGTGATATGCCCTGTACTGCTCCGGTAAAGCAGGAATGAAGGTTTCTGCAGACTGAGGCAGGTAGTAGTTACGCACAGCCATCTGGCGCGCAAAAAGATACATAATGCCGGACTTGAGCTTACCTGCAGGTGTCGTTCTGTCACCGAGGACGTTTTGCATATCCAGGATCGCAATGCGAGTCTCCGGGCTGAAATCATAAACTGTGATCCCAGAGAAAATGGCATACTCAGCTGCAGCAGCCTGGAAACAACGTGCAACGAAGCCTACTACAGGCTCACTCCCATTAACTTTTACGTCAGCGTATTGGTTTTTAAATGATTCAGTTTGTAGTTCAGCAATAAAATCGTGAATGGTTGGCACAGCATAACGCTGAGCAACCGTCGCAGCATGAAGATATTTTTTGGCAAACAGCTTATCAACGACTTCCCACCATGTAGCTCTTTCAAACCAGTCTTCACCGAGCTCTTTATCCAGACCTGATTCTTTCAGAGCTTCATTAATCACCGGGTCGTTATACTTAAACAAGTTAGCACTTGAATGCGCTTTTGCTTTGTATACGTTTGATACAACCTTACTGACGATTTGGCCAACGCTCATTGCATCCGGCGGCTGGCCAATTGCCGGATCAATACAGAATGCGTTAAGCATCTGCTTTAAGAATACTTCCTCAAACTGCGTCAGATACCTTGAACCTAACTGCGTATCGCAGATGTTAATACAGTGCGACTCGTCATTGTTCAGGGTGATACTGGCAATCTGGTGACGTTTCTCTGCCGGCAGCTCAGCGCTAATCAGATCGGCGATACCTTTTGCACTGTAGCCCTTATCAATGATGGTCAGATAAGGCAGTTTTTTATCAGCCCGGTAAATCGAACTCAGGTTAAGGCGGTTAGCCAGCACGCTTTTACCGGAACCAGGAACACCGGTGATGACATCGGTAAATTTCTCCTGCAGGGGACTGGCGATTTGATAGGGGAAGAGCTTGCCATCGAGCGTGATGAAGTTGATATTGCCTTTACCATGCCAGGGGCTGGCCGGACGTTCAAAAGGTAACATCCGCAAGCCTTCACTCAACGGCGGATAATGCAATGAGCCAGGTGTGGCCGTCGTCAGCCCCGGAACGGATGCAATCAGTGCGCTACCTGGATTACCATACGTCTTGGACACACCTGATACACCCCAGCCTTCAATCGCCTTAGTTAAAGCCGCCAGGTTGCGTTTGGCTTCATCCTTAGTGTCACCCCAGGTGGCAAAGTTGATGGCCATGATAGCCGTTGGATCGGTTTCGCTCTGGGCCCGGACATAATCCATATCACGCGCGATATTACCGAGTGAAGGAATGAAACGAAGGAAAGAGATGATCACTGATGGCCAGAACAGAGCTTTTTTGCCCCCACCCATAAAGTCATATTTTATCCGGTACGGGATTTTCCGGTTAATCGCGTTGAATAACTGCTTAAATTTGACAGGGTGAAGTGGTGGCAACTCAAGGGCAACCGAGCCGTAATACTTACCATCGCAGTAAATCAGGCCACCATCTTCTTCCAGTTCCCCTTCCATGATCTGGATATTCAGCCGCGGCGGCAGCACGGAGTCGATATTGTCTTTCCGGGGGGCGCCATAAATTCGCAGATTTTGGTCAAACGGCGTGCGAGGGTACCAGTTTTCTGATGTTGAATTCCGGAACAGCATCTGACGCATCATTGCGCCAGCGTGTTTGACATCGAGGACATCAACCAGAAGCCCCATCCCCGACTCATCATCCCCCTGAAGCATACCAATCAGGCGCCACAGCATCGCGTCATGCGTGATCTTCAAACCTTCAAGCTGAAATTCGATTGGGTTCTGACTGAAGCGAGTCTGCGGGATATCCTTCAGTACGCCGGCAGCTTTTGCCTGTTCGTTTTTAAGTTCATCCTTCGCAATCATCCCCTTCGAGGTATACAGCACGATGTAAGCGCGTTCACGACTGTAATGGGCGGCGATTTTTTTTGCGTCATCGGCGATCAGGTCTTTAATGTCTATCTGCAGGCGCTCTATTGCTGCTACCTGCGGTTTATAAACATTATTCAGCTCTTCCTGGTTCTTGGTAAAGTCGCGCTCAAACACCACAGACAGCTTATGGCCACTGTTAATAAAGGAATTCGACAACGAGTTTGAAAGGTGCATAATGAAGTCATTAAACGACTTCTCGTCAAACGATGATTTAGCGCCCTGAACCTCAATAACGGTAAGAAAATCGTTGTTCTTCGTGGTCAGAATGTACGGAGCCCTGATTTCAGGATGCTCAACGCGATCCTGCGACGTAAGCCCTACAACCGTTGTCAAATCACAGTATTTTAACGAGTCATTTGACGTAAGGTTGCGTGAGATACCTTCGATCACATCCTCAAAGAAAGAAATCATTTAAAACCTCTCTTACCCTTGTAAATTTCATTCCAGTCACTTACATCCGGCAATTCGTCTGACTCTGCGACAGAAGTGACAAACTCATCGTCAAAATTCATGGGAAGTAACTGATGGTGTTTTTTTATCAGGTGCAGTAAATCGTATCCATCATCACTGCCGGTTTCGTTTAGAACTACGTCAGTTGTGCTGAGCAATATCTGTTTAAGTTTCTGCGCCTTTTCACGGTAAGAATCGTCCGTTGACTTTTCCGCCTTTGCAATTGAACGAAACAACAGGCTGTAGAGTTTTCGGTTTGTATTTCTCTTCAGCAGAAGTCCGGTTTGAGTCTCTAGCTTCATTTTCTCCGGGTGTTCTAGTGACAGGCATACAGAGCAAAGCATTCTCTCTTTCTGTCCATCTTCTGCGAGGGAGAAAACATCTTTGCTCTTTATCCCGCACAACTGGCATCTGGCAGGTTGTTCATTCCTGGTGAGCTTAAAATCTTTCATGGGGGAACTCCGGTATTGGCCCCGCAAGGCGGGGCCGAAAGGACATTACAGGGTTGCGTCAACGCCAACAGTTGAACCAACAGAAGAGATCCATGCGGTCAGGCCGACCAGACAGGCACCCACAACCATTGACCAGAAGATGAAGCTGCCACTGATATCTTTCCCGCGTTTGTTTTTGAGGAACAGAGAGACCAGTCCGACAATAAAGAACACGACACCAATGACTTTACCGCCGGTGATCAGACCTGGCTGGGTACTGGCAAGACCTTCCGTGAAGGTATTGATTTTCTCCCAGACAGTCGTTTCAGCTGCAGCCTCTTTGCTCAGTAATGCCAGAGGCAATACCACTAACGATTTTGCTACCGTTCCGCGCAGCTGATACGCTGCGATGGATGCAGATAATGCCTTGTCTTTGATAAATTTAACAATTTTCATAAAGTATCCTTTTTGATTACCAGTGAATGTTTAATGTGCTCTGCAACGCATCGAGCGTTTGTGTATCGAACATCAGAAGTAGTCCACATACAATTTTCACAATGGATGCCCCTCTAGTACCCGAAGCTGACAGCTCCGTATGGCCCTCAAGGTAAGAGTCTTTCAACCCCTTAATACCCCTGTAAAAAAAGTATGCACCGAGAATTCTAACAATCCCCAGCACTGCGTTGACTGCTGCAGCTCCCATGCCAAACGTAGATTCGCTCGCATAACTGACGGGTCCGAAGCTGACATCGCCAAATCCTAAAGTGGCACCGCCTGAGTTCATCTGTGCTTTCAGCGTGATGAGGCATACACAGAAGATGATACCGGCAAAAATTCTGCCAACTTCAACACCTTTTGTAGAATGCCTGGCCTGCTTTCGCAGGCTCATCAGATATCCAATAACACCGATGATCCCAACGACTGCAGCGACACCTATGATTAGCCTTGTCAGCGGTTCCTGACCACCGTTAGCAACCTGAATTAATACCGATTCTAAATCCATAGTTTCGCCTTTTTAGGTCCTGTTTAGCGGATAAGACCTTTACTTGTTGTAACGATTCTATTTTCAGTATCGATACCCGTAATGGTGACTCCGCCAAGTTGACTACCGACCTTCACAGCATACGTCTGGTTTTTGTATTTTACCCAAGCAAGATCGCCAGATAAATCATTAATTGAAAAACCCCTCAACAAAGGTAATGCCTGTGACGTTTCGCCGGAAACTGTTCCACTCTGATTAGCAAATGAAGGCCCATAACCAGCTGCTTTCATTTTCAGTTCCTGAACCTGATTGTTCAGGTTTTTGATTTGTTCATTAGCGCTTTGTAACTGACTGGAAAGGATCATCATTCCATTTTTAGAAGTTGATTCTATCGCGTCCAGCCGTTCCTTTTGCTGCAGCAAAATCCCGGAAATTTGCTCGCGGAAGTCACCAGAATCTTGCCCGGCAGGGGCAGCCTGTACGTTCTGACGTTGCCCTGAAGACTGGATCGTGCCATTCCCGGCCGCAGGCACAGTGTCACTATCGGAGCCCCCAAACAACCAGACTAAAAGCAGAATACCGATAACAGCGATACCACCAATCCATGCATAGTCGCTGATATTTAGCGGCTTTTTGTTCGCTTTTGCTGCTGGCGTCACTGTCGGTTTTGGCTTTTCAGCAGGCTTAGCAGACACCGGTTCCTGGGCAGGAGCTGCTTCGTTTTTATTGTCATCTTCAAACAGATTCATTATCAATCTCCTTAACGGTAATACGGGTTACTGGAGCCATACCCGTAGCCAGGGTAGCTGGGAAAGTTTTGCTGAGGGTAATTTGGAGCCGGTGGCTGTGGCATCTGCTGAGGCGGCACACTGGTGAGTGTCGGAGTCGCTTGCTGCTGCGCCTGCTCTGCAGAAGCATTTTCCATATTCTCGCCACAGTCGCTTTCATATACCGGCGCGACAAACTGGATGCCTATGAGCTGATTACGGTCAACCGTAACCTGCTTAACCGGCAGGCGGGCTGCATCGTCGGCCAGGACACGCCCTGCCTGTTCACCCATCCCGCCAATAATAGTACCGGCTACAGCCTTCCCGTTCGGTGTGCCAGTTGAGCGGTATGCGTTCCCGCCGTCAGTGATAATCATCTGCGAATTGCTGTCCGCATACAGCTGACCAGTTCGGCCTAATCCGTTAGCGACAGCCGGCAGAATAATACGGCTGAACCAGCGGTTATTAACATTTGAGGAAACGGCCGCGCGCAACGAGTCGGAAGCCACACCATACGCATCGACCTTACACTGCACCCCGTTCAGTTCCATACCGGTGAAGTGAATTCGAATACCATCGCCGGCAAGACGGTTTTGGCCGGAATAGAATTTGGCGCCGGCCTGCGCTCCCGTAGGAACATGGGCAATAGCAATACTGTTCTGATCGTCGCTGTCCATCGCCGTATCCATTACCGCCGGCACCAGCGTGTAAGCCGATACAAGTCGGGCTCCCTTATCTTTGACCTTATTCTTCGCCCCCTGTTGTTTTTCAGCATCCGGCTTTTTGTTCTGCGGATAGACCGAATCGGTCCACCCAGAGAAGGTCCCGCCCTTCTTGTCATTTCCCTCCGCACCCAGAGGGGTTGCAAGAGCAACGCCCGTGACAACTGGTGTTCTGGCCTGGTCTATTTTCTGCAGTAACGTAGCCACCGCTTTAGCCTGACGCTCACGCTCTTTCTGCTCAGCATCATTCGCCTTACTGTTATCGCCTGCCGGCTTTGCTGACGATTCCCACGAATATTTTGGCGGCGGTGCTTTGGTGCCGTAATCAACGGCCACCGGATTACTGGCTGACAACGTGGATATGAAGCTATCCCCCGTGAGCGCCGCTTTCTCTGAATTATCAACATTCCACTCATTCAACAGCTTGTTGTATTGAGGATCATTGGCTTTTTCCCTGCCTGTTTTCCCTTCCAGCCCCTGAGCCTTCACCTGCGACCCGCCCGTTGCCGGCTCATCTGATGAGCCAAACAACCAGTACCCTCCCAGAAGCGCCACCACTGCAGCAGCGCCACCGACGTAGAGCATCATTTTTCTGGTTTCTTTGCCTTTATCTGTAGCCATCGTCGTTCCCCTTAATTCAGCTCAACTTCAACGTCACGCGCCTGACCATTCACCGAAAAAGTCAGCACTGGCGTTGCCGGCAGCACGTACACATGAGTGCCATCGATAGCGGAAAGCGTTTTTTCAAACTCATCCTGCAACTGCATGTTACTTCTGACGTAGAGCTCGTCACCGATCTGCCAGACTTTGGTACTCCCTGGCGCGTTTTTCAGTTTCAACCGCTGAGCATCTTCAGGCGGGATGCCGTCGAGTACGCTCTGGAGTTGCTTGTCATAGAGTGAGATTTTTTTCTCAGGCGTAGCGGTATAAACCGGTGTGTCAGGACTGCGTTTCGGGATACGGAGATCCAAACGATAATCAACATCAACGGTTTTTGATTTAACGGAGGGTTCTGCCCCCTTCACGTTAATTATGACCGGCGTGGCCAGTCCCTTCAGAAGCACTGTGATGTTCCCGCTGGCATAGGCATTGGTCGGCTGGATTGTGAATACCGCCGATCCTGGAATATAGCCAACACACAGCTCACCACCAGATGCACAGGGACTCGAATTATATGGAGGGGCACCTAATACCCAGGGGTGTCCGGTCGCATCTGAAAACGTCACTGTGGTTGCCTGGTTTGGAAATACCCGTACCTGCGGAATGGATGCGCCAGCTGACAGTGATACCGTCTGGCTTGAAATTCGTGGGATCGGCGTTAATGGTGAGGTTTTGGCCGCCGCGCTCATATCTTCCATTGCGCTGCGGGCAGACCGCACCTGACCAGGGGTAATAGGCTGGATCTGCTGCAGAACAGGTGCAGGTAACTCTTCCAGTGTCTGCGGATTAACATGAGTAACCTGCTGCTGTGGTGGAGGAATCTGCGGCATGGGCGCAGGAGGCAGTGCAGTCGTTGGCCGCTGCTGGGGCTGTGCCTGTGGTTGTTGGCCTTGCGCCTGCTGCTGACCCTGTTCCTGTGCTGTTTGCTGTGGTGGCTGTTGCACCTGTGCCTGCTGGTTTACGGGCAATCCGGAACTGGCCTGCTGCCATTGAGCAATATCACCACCAGGCACAGCTGGCGCCGTTTGCTGCGGCGATCCATTACCAGTCGGTGCATCAGCTGCAGATACAGAATTTGCCGAAAACAGTGCGGCCATAAGTACAGTTAACAGTTTAATCTTCATGATTGACCTCAGTAGTTCCGGGGTTTGAGAATGGCCTGCGCTACTTGAATACCCCGTGGATCTTCGTCTTCTTTGACGCGGCGTACCTGAACCATCAAATCGTAAGGTTGTGGTCTGTAGTCCTGAGCCTGACCAACAAGCTGAACAGTCACCGGAATGCGGTATTGCCAGGCATAGGTTTTGGTGCCACGGATAAGACCTTCCGTGATCAGGGTTCCTGGTGTTGTGGAAAGTTTTACGTTCAGACGTTTTTCACTGATATCTTTCAGCAGTCCACTATCGGTCAGCGCTTTACGGAAACTAACGTACCCCTCAGCGCTAAAATCGCCACGGACGCTGGTTAATTGGTTTTCGTAATTCACAAAGTTCAGTGAAAGCGATTTGATCATTGTACGGTTGGCAAAGTCCATCACCTCTTCCGCTGTGTAAGCCGGTTCATCGGTTGGGTGTACTTCTGTGATCATGCCCCCATTCGTTGCAATATATTTAGTTTTTTTCTGGTGTAGCCAGTACCCCTGAAGACCGATGATAATGATTGCGACTAATATGATTAGCGTCTGAATCAAAATTACTTTTAGACCATGTTTCGATACGATTTCTTGTACCGTTCGGTTACTCTCTTCAGCCAGAGCTGGAGCAAGGGCGTTGCTGTCATCATCAACGACTGAGTTTTGATCCGAGTCAGTTTGATCCATAATATTTTCACCATTTTGTGTTTTCATAGAGTTTCTCTTTTCAAAAGTTTGTGTTAGAAAATCACGCAGATCGTTAATGAACAATGAGGTATACATGAGCGAACATAATGATTACGAATCCTGTGCAGTTATCATGTGCGAACGACGAAAAGCCACCGCCGTTTTGCGCAAAATCCCGCCAGAAAACCTTGAACAACTCATTAATATGTGGTCCGACATTGCACAGGGAATGATCGAGAAATTTAAGGAAGAACAGAAGGCCACTGAAGAGAAAGCCGCAGCCACAAAGCGGTTCATGGAAGAACACAATATTACGGCTGATGAAGCTCTCCAGATCTTCGAAAATCTCTTTGGTCCGTCCACGAAAAGTAAATCCACTTTTGGAAAAGTGAAGTACCGGATCGAAGTTGATGGAAAGTCCATAACCTGGACAGGAAAAGGTCGCCGACCTGCAGCGTTTGCCGAGATGAGCGACGATGAGCTCAAAAAATATGAAATCAGCTGAAGACTGGCTGCATACTGTCAGACGTTTCATGAATGAAGATTCGCTTGATACGTATGTAGACTCAAAACGTGATGTTCTACCTGCCACAGAATTTATGCGTTTACTAACCGCGGCGGAACACCGCCGCGTTGAAATACGAACCGGCAAGCTATTCGATAAAATCCCGAAAGGACTCTTCCGGTAGTTACAAATGGAACGGGAATGCATCACTGTTTGCATCCTCACCACTTCCACTCGCAGCTGCCGGATTGTTTAATTGCACATTCTTAGAAGATGCGTTGGGCAGGATACCTGACGTATCTGGCAGTCGGGATGAAATCGTTGACCACGGGTCCAGCGTCGTATTAGTCAGGCTCCCCCACTTCTCATTAATCTTCGATTTAACCGTATTGCATACCTCATCCTTCACCTTATCAATGATGTCGCTGATAGACGGAAACTGAGGGATTTTTAGTGATACCGATAGCGACCCCAGGCACTGTCCGAGAGAATCAGATGTACTGGATTCACTTTTAGCGGCGTTGTTAATCCGTTCAACTTCCTGTTTATAGGCAGCATCAGCACCAGCTTTTGCCAGTTCGTATGCTGCACAGGTCTGTGTGGCTGCAAATGAGCTCACAGAAATGCAGGAAAACCCTACTGCTACGAGTAGGGTTTTTGTTTTATGGCCGAGGCGCTGACTTTGCGACTGGTGCATGAGTCTGTTCTCTCCTTTCATCATCTTTTCTTTTTGCAGCATTAGAAGGATGAAAAAGCTGCTTCATTACTGTTTTGTTTTTTACCTCATCTGAGGCCGGTTGTAAATGCTGAGGCTGTTTTTCATTTGCAATTGTGTTTTTGTAAAGCAGGTTTTTACCTCCCTGATCAACATGGCCGTATCCGTGCAAAACAATTCCACTTTCAGAATTTTTATTGATTGCTGAAAGTGTCATATACGTTTTCCAGCTTCCATCTTTATCAATACGCTTGTTCACTTTACCAATTACGCTATGGTACTCGCCAGATTCCTTATCCTTTGCGATCCCCTGCATGAATCCTTTACGAGACTCAACAAGGTAATAATCCGGGCGTTCGCCTTTTTTATGCGGTGCGATCAGCAAAGGTGTACCCGCGGTTTTTGACTCTTGAGGGAGTTTATAGCCTGTGGGTTTTGTCATGCTTTCAGGAGCTGGCTTACCATTCGGCAGGAACCAATATAGTTCTTTTTCAGGCACGGCCTCACGGCTGAGATCAACACCGGTAATCTGCTGAATTGTTGTGCGGAGCTTCTGGAAGGTTGCAGCATCATACGGAACCAGTTCAGAAGGCTTATAGGCCTGTTCATTCCCTGCTGTTGGCTGTGGGTATACAGGTTTTACTTCCCACTCATTACGTTTGGTCTGGATAGTTTCATAACGAACGATCTTGTTGCTTTCATCACGGACAGGTGCATTCACCTCAACATCCACAAATCCCAGCTTTCTGACTGTAACAAGACGTTCGGTGTCTACACCAGCATCTTTAACCGCTCTCTCAAGGTCTTTCCCCCAGAGTGTCTTCTCTCCATGTTCATTTTTGAGGGTGACAAAGTAGTTCATGGATTCATCATCTTTCCACTCATACTTAGCACGTCCATGCGCGACGATAACGCCTTTCTCCCAGGATTCACCCGCAGCTTTATCCTCCTTTTGAGTATCAGATGCATTCTGCTTCTTCGGCTGTACAGAGGCCGATTCTTCCCAGCGCATTCCATTCTGCTGAACTGATGTATTTGCCTTTTCGTTTGCCCCTTCCTGCTTATTCGCATTTGAATCAGCAACATTTTCTTTTGCCGTTTCTTTTGCTGTTTCATTTGCTTTTTTGAGTTCGAGCAATTTAACCCTTTGTTCTGGGTTAGTCAGTTTCACCTCAATGTTGTATTCACTGATAAGGTTAAACACTCGCTCTTTAAATTCGTCACTGCCGGTGATTTCAATACCACGATGATGTTGCTTATCCGCGGTAAGAACGGCCGCCAGGATCATCTCGTCACTCTGGCTGGCTTCAGGGGTAGCCATACGCAGATGTGAGCCGTAATCGTAAAACGCATCCTGTCCATCAAGCGTATACGCCGTATAGTCTTTCTCTGCTCTGTACCCAAACCGGGCAATTAACCCTTCCAGGTCTATACGTTCTTTTGGGGGCGTTTCTGCATTATCGTTGGTTGCCCAGCGTATGCCGTTTTCCAGTTCTTCGTTTGCTTTTTTCTTCTCCTCGGTTTCATTTTCAGCCGGGGCGGTATTAGCTACAGGTTCGCTGGGCGCTATCTCTTCAGGCTTTTGCTGAGCGGAGTCAGTTGTTTCACCGCCAAAGGCCATCATAGCGGCATACGCCTCAAGATCACTGGCGCTATTACTCTCTTCATCATCGCCGTCTCGATCTGTTGGTGCGGCGTATTCCGGTTCAGCAGCTGCAGGGGCACTGGCCACCGGCGCGACTTCCTCCGGTTCAGCAGCTGCAGGGGCGCTGGCCACCGGCTCGGCTTCCTCCGGTTCGGCAGCTGCGGGGGCGCTGGCCAACGGCGCGGTTTCCTCCGGTTCGGCAGCTGCGGGGGCGCTGGCCACCGGCGCGGTTTCCTCCGGTTCGGCAGCTGCAGGGGCGCTGGCCACCGGCGCGGTTTTTTCAGGAGCTGCAACGGCAGCGCTGTCAGTCGAGCTGTGATTAACGTCAGTAATGTTCGGGTTATCAGTCGGCATAGTGTCTACCCTGTTTATTTGATTAATGGCTCCTTCTACCTGCAATCTGACTTGCTCCAGCCCTTCAGAGACATGCAAATCGTTGTAGTCAGTAAGCCCTTCTTTCGGGTTGCTAAAGGCAGGGACCAGAACATGGCCGGCAGTCAGCTCTGCAGCTTCTGTCGCTTTTTCTAGCCCAACGTTCTCGTCTTTATAAATGTCATTGTCAGCAAGGAAGTAATGAGTGCTGTTTGGAAAGGCGTCTTTCAGGCGGCCAGCAACTTCCACCATGTTGCCGGCATTAACCGTCATGATCACAGGCTGATTGATGGCTTCGCTGATACTGGCTGCTGTCGCATATCCCTCGGCATAAAGCAGGTTGTCACCATCCTTCAGTTGGCCACCCACAACGAAAAAACTCCCCCATGCCTGGCCGTCTTTTTCAAGGTGTTTACTACCGTCGGACCAGATGCGCTCAAGGGTCCTGAACTCACCATCAGCATTAAACAGGGGGATCACAACGTTGCCCCGCTCATCAGCTTTAAGGCCGTTAGCGGCAATGACCTGTTTGTTTTTCAGGTATGCCAGATCTCCCGTGGCATCCGGAAGCCGGTTATATTCTTCCATCAACCGGTTAGCGGTCTGATCAAACTTATCCGCTTGCGCTGCAGCTCTTTGTTCACGCCTTGCCGCAGCATCAGCACGGAGCATGGCCATTTGTTCAGGGTTAGGGGCTGCGCCTGTAGATACCCATTTCTGAATTTCACCACCGTTCTTATAGTCCCTGTACCACCCTGCAGGTCGGCCATCCAGAAAGGCGGCATACACCCCCTTTCTTGAACCAGCTTTACCGTCCACTGTATCGACATAATGCTTCTGGCCATCGAACTCTATAGGGTCTTTGATAATGGCACCGCGCTCTTCAAGCCACGCCGTAAATTCATCTTCAATGGCTTGAATATCCAGGGGCGGTTCTTCGATCACCTTATTGGGGTCAAAAATCCACTCTTTCAGCCGGCTCAGGTTGGCCCCCGGCTGTGCATACCACACCTTTTCTTCCTTCACGTAGTCCAGAGCATTACTGCCATCAGCCAGTTTGCCGGCCGCACGTATTGCACGTTGGCGATCGTCAAAGGGAATACTCAGACGGGTTCTTTCAGTTGCAATTTCAGGTTTCGCCATACTGTCTACCCCTGTAGTTATGTGTTATCGCTGAGAGCGCCGGTACCACCACGGCCGCCCGGTAAGTTTTTTCCCGCGGATAACCCGGAGAATGACCTGGTACAGCACCGGTAACGTGTAGCCCATCATGGCCAGCAGAAAGTAAAAGAGAACCACACAGGTGCAGATAACAAAGGTTTTTACTGACGGGAACGGAAACCAGATGAAGTACACAAGAAACGAGATAACAGGCACACCAAAAACCGTCAGTGGCCGGCCTGCATAACGCCATTTGTTAATGTCCATACTTGCCCTCTTTTAACGCCAGATAGTCCATATATCCTGCGACCTCGATGACTTCCGCTTCGTCGATCAAACCTTCCTGGTGCATTACCCAGGCGTTCTGAATCAGACTGCGGTTTTCAGCGATCAACAGGTCGTCGATGTAGCGGCCCCACTTGCTGTAATCAACGTCATAGAGTTTGCGGCGCAGGCTGTTATCAATGACGAGATATTCACGGACAGCCTTGCGCCGGCCGTCTTTTGTTTTAAGCAAGCGTTGCACGATGATGTAAGAAAGGATGCTCAGCAGGTCAAAGGCGGCAGCTTCACGCATTTCCGGCGGATAGTTCTGCAATGATCGGGAAATGGCTTCTCCGACCGTTTTGACGTGCAGTGTGCCAAGACAAAAGTGGCCGGATTTACCTGCCAGTACAGCAGCTTCAAATGACAGGCGGTTAAGGAGCTCACCAACCCCCATAATCTTCGGAGAACGACGGAGCCCGGAGAGAGTGATAAAATTGTGGAAGGAATCAATATCGCGCCCAATCTGTGACTGTGCCGGCGCCGGCGCAATCCAGTCTCGACTTCCCAGGCGATACTCGATGGGATCTTCAACCGTGATGATTTTCCGGTCCTGGTACGTTTCACCGCAATACTGGAAGATGCTGGCCATCAGGGTTGACTTGCCCGATCCCGTCTCGCCGCATATCAGTCCGAGGCCGGCAGCCGGCAACAGAGAATTAAACAGGTCCGGCTCAATACCCATTTGTTTAAGCTGAGGAATAACCTCATTCAGAACACGGAGTGTCAGAGACATTGCCGCTTCTGTTTTATAAATATCGGCCTGAGTAAAGTTCGCGCGGAACCGGCGGGTTTCGCCGCGGCCGAGTCCAATCGTGCCCGCTTCATCACCTCTTAGCTGGATAGCGGTATTAACGACCGCAGCACTTTTCAGCGTCCCTTTGATCTCCTGACCGAACACCTTATCAACGGTACGTTCCAGCTCCAGGTTGTCGAGCGGGTAAGATGTCATGGGCAACTGGCGCCCATGACGTTCTACCCAGATTTTATCTCCGCCCTGCAACAGAATATCGGACACTTCATTGTTTGAGCAGTGTACGAGAAAACGTTCCAGCGTCTGTGGCGTCAGCGTTGGCCCAAAATTGAATGCTTCCATCTACTGCCCCTCAACGTATGGTCGGTTTCCAGCTGCGTTTGTTGATGTCAAACTCAGCTTGCTGCTTCATACGTTTCGTTTTATCACCCAGCATGAGACGGTTTTTATCCCCTGTAACTGTTTGCTGCTGCTGTGTGATAACTGGAGCCTTAATCATGCCCTGCTGCAGTAGCGTGCTGTAGCGCAACATGCCGGTGTAATCCCGTGTGAGGCGATTGAAATTAGCAGTGAATATCTCATCAGCTTTTTGGCGGCCGTCAGACCAGCCCAGCGCGACAGCCTTTTTCCAGATATCACGTTGTTTGCCGTCTTTCGGCATCGCCGCCGGCTCTGGCAATTCGATCCGCTGCGCCATCAGTCCGGTCAGAAGATAGCTTTTCCAGGTCGGAGGGTTACTGACAAAGCGTGCCGGCACAACAATGTCGTAGGCACGGTTGGCCGTTCGGATTTGCTCATTGGTAATGTGTGCAACGTCTTTAGCTTCAGCAATGACCGGTGGCAGGTAGCCTTCAGAAGAGATCAACGGCTGGAACGAATACATGTAATCAAGATTGCTGCGCTGATTTTCCAGCGCGGCGCGAATTTCTTTAGCGCGTTCTGCCTTACCGCCGCGAAATCCAATGGTATGCGCTGCGTCGTTTAGCATACTGCCAGTAACATCGGCTTCATCGTCACTTTGGCTTGGCGGGTCCATGTAGTAATCCAGACCTTTAACATCGGAGTCGTCCGCGCGTGCAACGTTCGCAGCAAGCAGCGGTAACGTCAGAAGCACGATCAGTTTAAGTTTCATGGGCGGGTCCCTCTGAGGAATGAACCTTTCTTCGATGGTGTGAGGTAAAGCAGCTGCAGTTCACCGGGTTTCTGGTTGATGGTGGCACGGTACTGCGTTTGTTGTCGGATCAGGGTCAGCAACTGTTCAAACGTAACTTTCGAACCACCAACATCGATATTGAGTGGAAGCGGTAACTTGATCCCCTGACTGGTGAATTGAAGGCCACGCTGTTTAGCCAGTTGCTCCAGTAATTCGTAAGCATCACCCTGCCAGCTCACGCGAACATACTGACTGTTTGCATTGATAATGGTAGGGAATTTGTAACGGGTCCTGTTAATGGCTCCAGCCTGGTAAAGCTCATCCTGTGCGAGTTTTATCTTAATGGCTTGCTCACGCAATTCCTGATCTACCAGCTGCTGTGCAGAGATTTGTTTTTCCTTTTCGCTTTGAGAGGCACACCCGGCAAGAGCTAACACAGAAACGGCCGCGAGGACCGTTTGCATTTTGATTTTCATTTCTTACTCCATTTTACTTCGGATTGAATTTGTCGTCGCTTTCACTTCTGAATTGCATTTCATTTTTACTATTATTTTGCTCACGAATCAAACGATGTTTCTCGTTTTGAGCATACGCCTGCTGAGCGGCATCAGTGAAGGTAATGCCCTGCGCGACAGGGTGATTGTGGTTCACAGCTGCATCGACGATACGATTACAGCACAGTTCCTTAAACTCACCGTCACCATCAACACGTACAGATTTGGCTTTACCAGCAATCGTTAATGCAATTGCAAGATCAGCCGTTTTCTCTTTGTCGATTCCATTACTTTCTGTCAGCACAATATGACCACGATCAGCCGCTACCGGTTTACCGTCGCGCTCAAAGATAACAGTACCGTCTTTCAAAAGCCGTGGTTTGACGCCATGACGTGCTGAGGCCATTACGGCCACATCATCACGATCATGACTGGTGATGGCGTTAAAGGTACGGTTGAACCCGATCTGCTCAACCAGCTGCTGTTTATACTTCTCCTTCTTCCTGGAGGAATAGGCAAAGCCCCTCATTTGGCTGAGCGCTGCCTTATCACCCTTCAGTGCTTCCTGTTCGACCCACTCCCGGTAAGAAAGCCGTGGGTTAGCCGCCCTGAAACCGTTGCGTTCTTCACGCAAGCTAAGACGCAGATTGGCAACCGCCTGCAGGCGTTTGAACTCAGCCAGGTTGTACATCAGCTTTCTGGTATGAGGATCTGAAACAGAATGCCGGACGTTATTTTTCACCAACCGGGTATGTTGGGCAATTTTCCGGTATTCATCGGCGATGCGATCCTTATCCGGAGAATATATCGGTAAATTGTTCCGGTAGGCGCGATAGCGACCCTTGAGCAGCATTCTTTCTTCTGCGCGCTCAATTTTACGCTGCAGACGTTTATTGGCATCCCGTCGATAAGCGCCAGGGGTATATGCAGTTTTAAATACCGATACTTTGGCCGGTTCAATATGTGAAGGCTGGTATTCACCAAAGCGCTCTTCCATCGACTTCAGGGTATATTGCGCCTTGTTAAATACCAGACTCGCCTTAACAGCCGTCTTCTGGTTTTGATGTTCGTGGGTAATGACGTAGCCCTTTTTCCCCTGTGCTTTTTCGACACGAAGACCGATATCAGCAAATGTCTTATGCACATCATCCCAGCTTTTGGCTTCACGAAGCCCAGCTGAAACATGGATCAGGTTTTGACGACTACCGCCTACCTGTTCATCACCAACGATATAGCGATAGAGCGTTTCAACACCCTCTTTATTTTCCATCTTGTTGATGCGATCGAGTGAACGCCAGTTGCCCCGCTCTTTCTTGCTGTGAGGGTTCCGGACAATCTGTTGACGGTCATTAACCACATATGCACCGTTTGAATGGGACCAACCATTCTTCAATTCCAGTAAGCGGCACGCCTGATGAAGAGTGTCTTTGGTAAAGCTCGATGAGGCTGCTTTATAGGTCTGGGGATTGATGCGGTTAACAGCAACATGCACATGCAGGTTATCTGTATCCCGGTGGATAGCAGCAACATACTGGTGATCGGACATGCCCATCGATGCCAGTGTAAACTTCACCGAATCGAAAACCTGATCATCATTCGGCTTCTCATAGTCAGGCCATGAGAGAACATAGTGCATAACTGGATCTTTACAGCGTGTGCTTTGCTGAGAAACTGAATTCATTTCCTGTGCTGCACCATCGAGCGAGAAGGTATTGTACTGGCAGGTAACATCACCAACCACAACACGCTGTACACCTGGCTCAACATCAACTGGTGTGCTGATCACTTTCTGCTTACGGGTCAGATAATTGTTTAACCCTTCGAACATATCCGATTTAACAGCTAAAGCCGTCTCAGGAGTAGGCTGAACAGTATCAGTCAACTCCTGAGACGGCTTGTCTGCCATGTACTTAATCAGCTGACCAAAGCTGGACTTTTTATCCCTTCGGCCCTCAATGATTTTAGGTATCACCATCCATCTCCTGTTGCAGTTTCTGTGCGGCCTTTTTGACCTCGATCAGAATCTCCGAATACTCCTTGCTATGAACCCCGGCACCTTCGTTAAACAAATGTTTTTGAAGGGCTGTTATTTTTACAAGAGCGGCAAGTGCATTGTAATTCCCTTTCGATTGAATGCGCTTTCCAAGCCCAGATTTGATAAGATATTGACTAAGACTAAGCCCTGCTTCATGGGCCTTTTCGGTGAGTTTAGCTTTCACTTCTGTGGAACATCTCACCTGAATTCGATCGTCTGTTTTTCTGCTCTCGCTACGGCTCATCAGATAGCTAACCTCGTTAGGGGGTGTCGGGGCTTGCCCTGACCAAGACGTTTTTGGACGGCCGCCGCGTGTCGGCGGTACTCCAAAAACACATCTTGTCCCGTACTTAAATACCTCATTGAATTCTACCATCGGCGAGGTTTGAAAGCCAGCATCGAAGGGCCTGGCAGGCAGAGCAATTGAATCGTGCCGGGCATCATGTAAAATCACCCGAATAGCCTGGGTCGATTTTATCCGGTTCGGCATGGCGATGTTGACATTATTGGGAGGGCATATGCCTGCAAAAAAGAAAGCATTTTATAGCAGTGAGGACATCGGAAAATTCAAAAGCATTCTCGAAGACTTGCCTGATGTGACGTCAGAAAGGCTTGAGAAAAAGCACGTACTCGATGAGCTTAAATCTGACATTAAGAAGCTGAAAGATTCGAAAGGGTATGAAGATAAAGAGATACTGAAATTCCTCAATGATGCGGGTTTTTCAGATGTAACGTTACGCGATATCAAGGACATTACTGCCGGAAGAGTTGGAAAAAAACGAACCAGCAATAACCGAAATAAAATCACTGGTGTTGACGAAACCCAGCGCACACAAAATGGATCTACCGGTCAGAATCCTGACGCTTCAGGTCCGCAGCATTAACCTTCACCTTTCGCATATAGCATCCCACATTATGATATAGCTCCCGGCCTGACAGGCCGGGCATGGGTGCTGCCTTTTCGTGTAATTGAGCGTGCATACTTGTCACCGTTCCGGTGACAAGGGCACTCATTGGCCGGAAAAAAATTTCCGGTTCCGCTGCGATGCAGCGCTCAATGATGCGCACGTTCAGGACCACGATCCGCCTTAGATCCAGATAAATTTACAGGGAAAGGAGTCCGGGCACGGATATTAAAAAGGGGCGCATACAGCGCCCCTGAGACAGTTACAGATTACATCGCGGCTTCTTTAATCCGCCGGAACACTGCCAACCAGAAACGGAAGTGATCCCATTGCGCTGCGTTCATCGGATGCGACTTTGTTTGCACTCCGTTTGCGACATCTTCAGCATAGTGTATAATCCACAACGGCATTTTGAACCTCACAATTTAAATTGCCTACCCAGCCGGATTGTTGGCGCAATCCGGCACCTTTTCTGGATTTCAATGATTCATCACCTCCTTCACATCCAGAACCAAAAAGTTATCGTTAGCGTGACGCTGCCCTACGATGAAAACAGCATCAAAGCGACTTACTGCAACTACGTTTAGTTTGCCTGTAACCTCCTTTCCGTTGATGTTGATGGTTTCATAGAGCACCTCGTATTCCTTCGCAGAATCGGAATACTTCTGCTCTTTCCAGTTTTCTATCTGTGCGATCAGCTCCGGGGCCAGCTGCTGACGAACACGGTTTAGTTCATAGTCACGATTGAGAATCAGGCGGTAATCTTTAATTAGCTGGTTGATAACCTTGTTCTCATCCCACTCGGATAGCAGTGGGCACTGTTCGCACTGTATAACACCATCTTCAATCAGTTTTTCTCTGATGCCATTAACTACCTGTACAGCACTTAATTCACTGTCGTAGTTCTTTTTAATTTCTTCGCTTCCCGGATATACCATAGCGACATCATTAAAATGGCTCACGATTAATTCTGACACAATAAGGGTATAAACCTCATAAGGGTATAAGGTCGCCATAATATTCTCTCCACGTTATTTACAGAGCGTTTTAATCAATATCTACTTTTAAACTTCACGTTTATTATACGTCTAATGAGCCATTATAGGCAAGAAAAAAATGCCCCTTTTCGAGGCATATTTTAACCGGTTTACCACTCCCAAACGGTCAGTTCTGGCACCTGTTCTGCATCCCGGTCAAACCAAATCCAGTCGAACCCGGCACCATTTAGCGCGGCTATATTATCCAAAGCACTTGCACTGATCCCCGCCCTGGTTAATTCCACTCGCCATTGTTCAGTAGCAGAAATACGCAATATCCACCCATAGCGATTTTTCTCGATCCAGAACAAACCTTGACCGGACAAGTCATCATTACAGACCTTGTCCAGTAGCTCCGCGTCTTCTTTTTTTACATGGCCGGTACTGACGACCGCCACCCGATATTGTTCACTGATATTCATACTCCCCCCTCTGGATTGGCGGCCCGCGCCCTGCGGGCCGTTCTAACTCAAATACTCACTGCGGGTAATCATTCATATCCGGGAACGGCGGTTCATCATGATTTTCAATGCCTCCCTGGCCTTCTGCACTGGTGTTACGTGGCCCAGCTCCCGGCAGCATCTGCATTTCGCCGTTATTATCGATAACAATTTCCTTATTGCTGCGCATTTTGCCGTCTGTCCCTTGCCATTTGTTATTACGAATGCGCCCGACAAAATACAGCATCATACCCTTTTTGAAGTACTTCCCAGCTGCTTCGGCTTTCTTTCCAAAAATGACAATATCATGCCATTCCGTTTCTTTTTGCTCCTTCCCTTCGTTGTCGCTGTAGCTGATTTCTGTAGCCAGCGTCAGGCTCGCAATGGCCGTTCCGTTTGGGGTGTAACGCACTTCTGCATCTTTGCCAGCACGCCCCATCAGAATCACTTTGTTTTCGCCACGTTTCCACATAATACACCTCATATATTTGATGTTTATCAGTAAAAAATGGGAGGATTACGGGGGATTTCTCCCCCTCTTTATCAGTAAAACTTCACGTTCGATTTCAGGGCTTTTTCAAAGTCTTTTACAAAGGAATTTGCAAAAGTGTAATCACGATGAATAAGCTGTTTTGTTTTAGGATTTCGCCACTCAACCTGCACTGATTCGGCTGAGTATTCGATCACCTCGATTTGATTTTTTACACCGAGATAATCAGCAATTGCCATTACGGCATTCACTTTTTTTTGGTCTGCTTCTTTCATTTCAACTCCTTCGCCAGTCGGGGCGCTACCGCGAAAGACTCAACTGCCTTTCGATGTAATAATTATACGTCTAATGAGCCATTTTATCAACTCATCAGACGTATTTTTTAAATTTAATTTTGTTCAAATATGAACATTTAATGATGCCAGATACCTAACATATTGGCTTGAATTTGGCCTTGTTGTAGGTGATCCGGTAGTCTTTGCACTTCCCGTTCTGCCGCAGGAACTCCAGCGAGACAACGTTAGCAGCGGCAAAATTGATGCACATAATGCTTTCCAGCGCCTCGAACAGGTCGGCCCCATTGGCAAGCGGAAACCACAGATCGTTGTCGCTACCGCTTAGTTTTTCGTGCAGGCAGAAATGCACAGCACGCACGCCGCCAAATTCCGTAACCAGCACCGTATTGCTGGCGCGAATATCAGTTAGTGTTAACATTTATCCCCCTGTCAGTATTGGCCCCCTCGCGGGGGCCGCCGTTTCAGTCAATCGCGCGGTAAATCAAACCGGCTTCGGCGTGCTGGTCGGCATATAATTTGAGCTTTTCCTGCTGGGTGATCAGCATGTCGCAGATGTGCTGATAGCCTTCTTCATGTGCGTGCCAGATCATGCGGTTCAGGGTGAACAGGGTCAGCACGATACCGGTAGCTTCTGCGGACAGTTCCCCTTCGAACCAGTTGCCGCTAACCGATACCGTGAAGCGCTCTGCGCTCAGTGGGTACATGAAGCCGCTACCGCAAGACAGTTCGACGAACTCCCAGGAACCGCCTTGATAATCGGCGCAGAGAGTGCGTGCGTGGTTGTAGACACCGGCCTCACCTGTGAGATACCAGGCGCCGAACAGGCGTGGCAGGAAGGCCATGCGGCGGTTATTGGGGATAATGCGTGCAGTGATGGCGGGTTGATTCAGTTCAGTAGACATTTTCTGTACTCCTGCGCCAGTCGGGGCGCTACCGTCGAAAGACCGGATTGCCTTTCGATGTGATTATTATACGTCTAATGAGCCATATTAATCAAGCAAAATATTCCCGCCTGCCTGAATATTTTCAGGCGGGTGAACTCTTTCCCCTGTCCATTTTTGGGGGCAGGATCACGCCTGCCCCTCTGATTCACATGATGACTAAGACTTTGTTTCAGCGTTAAAGTGTACGGCTGCGATCCTGGCTAACGGGATCACCGTGTTTTCCTCATCGAGCACACGAAAGTTTATCGCTTCCCCCAGGTGCATCAGGTTAGCGATAAAATCAACGATGATTTCGGAAACCGGGTGTCCGTCGCTGCCCTGCTCATTCAGGCGCGCAAACAGCGCCAGCGTCTTAGCGGCCTTGATTGCCCGCTCTTCGTTCTCTTCGTTCATACTGCCGAAACACCATTCCCCCTTTTCAATCAGGGCCAGCGTTTCATAATAGGCTTCATTCTGGGACATGTTTTTTCCTCCTGCGCCAGTCGGGGCGCTGCCGTGAAAGTACGCTGCGTTACTGCGTAAATTAGCCGTTAATCGCCTGAGTGATACAGTCCAGCGCCTCAGACTCCTGCGGATAAAGTCGGCGTGCAGCTCCTTCGCCAGACTGGATCTCTTCCAGCCGGACAAACTGCGCCGCCAGTGCCACGACTTTTTGCAGTGCTTCTGCATTAACCTCAATCTTTCGATCGCGGGCGGCATCTTCGCGCACCTGCTTCGCCAGGCTCCAGACGGTATCTTTCCCGACGCCATAACGGCTGTGTGTACTGCATTCCGCGATTTCTGCCAGAACGGCTTCGGCCTCATCATCAGTGAGGCTCATATCACTGGTGCAGTCATGGACATCTTCAGCAGTCCAGATCAGAAGGCTGATCCGCTGCTGTGGTTCAAAACTATCGAGAAGCCTTGCGCAAATTTCATTTACGTTACCGTGCATTATAAAACTCCTGCGCCAGTCGGGGCGCTGCCGCGAAAGACCGGATGCCTTTCGATGTGATTATTATACGTCTAATGAGCCATATTAATCAAGCAATTTTTCACGCTTATAGCTGCTACAGGCAACGCTGTAGCCGTTCTCATCCAGTTCTGAAGGCCAGTCGTCACGCCCACAACCTGACAGCAGGCAGGCGCTGAGGTGCCCTGGTCGATAGTAGAGATGCTGGCATGAGGCGCAAAGGTCATCATCTGAGATTGAGCGGCCTGCGAAGATAGGCGGCGCTCCATCGGTGGGTATTTCACGAATATGTAGCGTTGTCATTTTTTCACTCCTGCGCCAGTCGGGGCGCTGCCGGTTAGCAATGCAGGGGGCTGTCGCCCCCTGCGGCAGTTCAGTCCTTACCCTTATCCTTCATGACTTTAATCAGCCCGGTAATGGCTGTAATGAGGGCGGCCACGGCCGTGATAATCTGGGGGAGGTTATGGAGGATTTCAGAAGAGGTCATAATGCACCTGTAAGGCTGTTTAGGAAGGTACTGATTTGAATCAGTAAAAACATTATACGTCTAATGAGCCATAATTGCAAGACAAAAAACGCCCCTTTTGGGGCGCTGTGATTATTTTACATACTGCCAGACATGCGGCGGGATCTTATCCCAGATGCGCCCCGATGCCAGCTCTGCGCGGCGGTGGTCGGCGGCAGCCTCAAAAGCCTCGGTGTCCTCCGGCGGCACCTGTCCACGATCCCGCATGGATTCATACATTTTTTCCAGTGTGTCCGGGTTACGGCTGCGCCGAAAACGGAGCAGGTAGAAACGCCTCCGCGCCTGATAAACTGTTTCCGCCATGTATCTGCGTCCTGAGCGCCTTGTTATTTCGCATAGTATTCACGTTTTGGTTGAATAAGTCTTCGACTGTACGCCCCTTGCGGGGCGTTGCAGGCGGTCAGCCCCAGGTGCTGTAAAAATGGCTTTCGTTAGGATCGGTCTTATAAGCCTGTTCGTACTCGTCAATGCTGACAGACGGATGCTCATGGTTTTCACGGATGCGTCGGGTCACGGGTTCGCCTTTAAAGTCGTTCAATACCGGCTTTAACTCGCCAGACATCGCACTGTCTGCTTTCACCTGCTGCGCAGCGATGCGGCGCAGTACGGCGGTTTTCTTACCACGCAGGGCGATCACCTGATAAAAACAGGTATTTGTCTGCTCATAACCCCAGCTGGAAACAAAAACATCACCAAGAGAAACGGAGCCGTTACGGAACTGAAGGGATTGAATAGCCATGTTTATTACTCCTGCGCCAGTCGGGGCGCTACCGCGAAAAGCATCATTGCCTTTCGATGTGATTATTATACGTCTAATGAGCCATGACAATCAAGCAATAAATACATGCCCGGCATGATTTTCTCAGGCCGGGGAATACTTCCTTTCCCTGTTTATATTTCAGGCCGCAAATGCGGCCTGCCGTCTGCATTACACGCGAGGGGGTAACATCCCAGGATAGTGACTGGCAACCAGATTATTGATCTTCTCAACCAGATCCGGGCGTTTAAACGTAATGTGTGCGCTGCCCTTTTTGTAATATCGCACGCTGAAGTATTCACACTCGAACACCTTACCGTTGAACTGGTTTTCACTGAAAAAGGCATCCAGTCTGGCACCGTCAGAAACACGGTAATCAGGCACGTTACGCCCGTCCAGCACGTAGAACGGCCGCGCCAGATCGTCAATTTTGGTGTGCCCGTCTGAGCTGAAGCGCACCCAGCCACTGCGCCAGACATCGAGCAACGGCGCGATGATGATACGCTTGCCAAACATGCAGGGGTTATTGGTTTTATAATCCCACGACAGGGATTTAAAGATATCAATCAGCCCTTGCGTGAAGGTATCAGCCTTGCTTGCGTTCAGGTGCCGGAACGTACTCATAACGTTATCCAGCGTTATCGGCGGCATTTCTTTGCCTGCCACCTGCCGATCCCATTCCTGACGCTGCTTGTTGCTCATCAGCGTATACATACCGGTTTCCGTCATCAGCCGATCCCAGATTTTTCCGTCGATAACGCGGGAAATAGCCGTTTCGGCCTGATCTGGCGTGGTGTCGCTCCATTTGATGGCACTCTCTACGGCTTTGTCGTAGTCATACAGGTACTGACAGCCTCCGGCCTGCTGCATCAGATCGCGCGCTTTTCGCAGCTTGTCTATGCCGTCGAGATAGACGCGGATACCTTCATCCCGCAACGAGATGATGCGCTCAATAGCAATGGATGGGATCACTTCACCGCCATGCTGGCAGGACATCAGATCGACCGACGGGAGAGTATTTTTAGATGACATTTCAGACTCCTGCGCCATGCGGGGCGCTACCGTTAGCGTTGAACAGGGCTGGCAATGCCAGCCCATCAATAATTATTTGCAGCTCTGAAGCAGTTGATCGAGTTTTGCAGCCAGCGCATACGTGGACTGATACGGACCACTTAAACGGCGGTTAGGGATTTCGTTGAGGGCATACAGGCACGCCTTCAGCAGCGCATCTTTCTGCGTGTCCAGTTCAGCTTTAAGCTGGGAGGGGGTCAGTGCTTTACTCATAATTTGTTACTCCTGCGCCAGTCGGGGCGCTACCGCGAAAAGCCTCATTGCCTTTCGATGTGATCATTATACGTCTAATGAGCCATTATAATCAAGCGTTATCTGATTAATTTTCTTTGTTTTTTCCTGGACTCCTTTCCCTGTAAATTTTGCTTTCAGATCCCCATCAGCCCGATGAAGGTGCTTTGCCGGCATGGTGCAGGGGTTCAGGCATCAGACACTAGCGATAGCCCGAAACCCCGCAGGGGGTTCGGCGGAGCTGCCAGGCTTTGCCTGGCTAGCGGAGTGTGGCTGACGACTGCCCGACGGGCAGGAGCCGAAGGGGCCCAGAGGTGATTTAGTACGGCAGGCCTGCCAGAAAACGCCGGCTACTGAGCAGAAATGAACAGGGAAGACACGCAGTGCGGGCGTCAAAAGTAAGTTAACTGGCAGACACCAGGGCGGGATCACATCAGAAAGGGCCAGAATAGGGGGCAGGACTCGTCAAAGTCATAAAAACGATGATGGGTACAGGTTTTTTTAAATGCGCGCCCAGAGAGCGGCTCAGCGCGTTTCAGGGCAATGCGGGTTCGATGCCCGTATTGCCCTGCAGGCGGCAACCACCGCGTCAGCCTTCAGCCCCGGCCAGATAGCGGCTTAGCCCCTCACGGGAAGCCAGCACCGACGCTCTGAACTGTGGTTCGCCGTCACCCAGCGCCTTCAGCTTCTCCACGATATTGATCATCGGCACGGCTGTGCGCTGCTTATAACTCTCGATGTCAGCTGCATATTTCAGTAATGCCGTATCACTCGCCTCTTCAGCTGGCAGATAAGCACGCAACCACAGCGCATCTGCGAACGGATCTATCAGCTTTTGCAACGCTTCAGCCGTTGCTTCGAGCGCCCGCCTGTCGGTTTTAATGGTGCCAGTCTCCGGATCAACACACTTCCCTTCCCAGCACTCAGGTACAAACGACTCCCGATAATGAAAACCGTTGTCACCGTTTTCAGCACAGGCCAGCAGGTTCTCGATGCTTTCTGGTGTTCTGTGCCGTAACATCCTTGCCGTTGCCATACCGATCGCATTAATCATGATGCCATGCAGGCCAAGCGCCTCCTGACGGTACTCCGCAGCGATATCATCCTGGGCAATGTCATTCCAGCGCATCGCCTGCGCCCAGGCTGTCCAGAGCCTTTCTGCCATATCACGCTGTTGCGTCGAGGGAATGCTGTTGGCCCGCAGGTTGAGCATTTTTTTGGTCGCATCGTTCAGCGCCTTAAAGCTGATCAGCCGTGAGCTTTTCGCCGGGACCACGTTGTGTTCAAAATCCACTGTGCCCGCCAGCCCGGTTACGGTTCGGGCCAGATGCATTGCCAGCTGGTTGACCGGATCATTGTTGTTATATGCCATACTGATCGCCGCGGCCGGTTTGCTCGCGTTGTTATTAATATCAGCGAAAAACTGCTGGCGTAACTCAAGTGGCAGGCCAACGGTAAGCAACAAGCTGATCGTATCTTCCGTATTGGAATAATCGCGTACAAATTCAAAAATACCCAGCGCACGGTGCTGGCCATCGAATAATTTTAAATCAGCGTCCATCGGAATTTTAAGAATTCCCACTGCCGGCGAGAGTTCGCTGGGAAGGAATTCAACATGACTATCAATATTTCCGGTAATTGACGGCAAAATATAGGGGGCTCGTTTTGATGTTGCGCCGGCAACATAATTCCGTATTTTTTTGGCCCGCGTTTTGTTCGCTTCTCGCTGGCTGCGATCCATAACATCGCCATCATTGTCCATTGCAAGAATACGACGTAACACGACCATAGGAACCGTCAGCATGTATTGTTCAATGCCGCCCTGTATTCCGCGTGTCGCCGGTACTCTGAAAAAATAGTTATCAGTATCCATAATATTTCCTTCGTATATTCGATACGTTCAGGAACCACGTTTGCGCGTCGGTGTTGTGCGCTGCTATTTCCAGATCGGCGGCAAGCCGGCATCGATGCAAAGGACGCACCAGACGGAATACGCGATGTCACTTTCTCCAGTCACCCAACGGCGCACCGTTCTGCCGTTAACGCCAACATATCGTGCCAGCCCCTCCTGACTCAGGTTGAGCACATTTTCCAGCAGATAGCGGAGCTCTTCCCCCGTTGGCGGGGTCCATTTGTCAGCGGGACGGAAACAGCTTTCGCGGATCGCGCCCACGTTAAGCGGCACGGTATATTTATTGCCCATAGCAAGCCTCCAGAGCCGGCCGCACCCCTGTGCGGCCGCGGTTGTCAAATCAGACCATGTTCAGCAAAAGAGTAAATATCACTGCCGCCCACTATCAGGTGATCGAGGACACTAACATCAACCATCCCCAGCACCTGCACCAGACGGTCTGTGATCAGCTTGTCAGCCTGACTAGGTTCAGTGGAAGCGGAGGGATGGTTATGCGCCAGTACCACGGCGGCGGCATTATGATGCAGGGCGCGTTGCAGGATGATACGGGGATGAACGGTGACACTGCTGATAGTGCCCTTAAACAGTTCTTCAAACGCAATCACGCCGTTATGGCAGTTCAGAAAGAACGCGCAGAATGATTCGCGTGGTTCTGCAGCAAGACGAAACCGCAGCAAGGAACGCGCGGCGTCGGCACCGGTGATAAAATCCGTGGTGGTAATTTTACCGGCAATAATGGCGTCCGCCTGGCGGATAATGTTGAGTTCTTCTGCTGAAAATTTCATATATTTCCCTCGGTAGGGGACCTGAGCACCTTGCCCGGCCACAAATATATAATAGGACATTTTGTCCTATATGTAAATACAGTAATATATAAAAAAGCCCGATTTAACGGGCTTTTATGGTTTATTCCTGTCCCCCTGCAATAACTTCCAGTTCTGTCTCTGAAAGCATAATTTTCAGGATGGGTTTGGTACGGCTGAGAAGTTCAATCGACCTCGGATCGAGGTCCAGTGATTCGCAAAAATCATCTCCACCACAGGCATCACGCATCCGGTCCCAGAGCTCGTCAAAATCCGTTGTATCCGGATTGAAACCGTTGGCGTAACAGACATTGTGCATCCCATTACTGTTTTTCTCACCTTTCGCCGCCATCACATACACGCCATGATCTTTGACAAAAAGAAGCGGGCAATTAAAACGCTTAACTTCAGCAATAACGACGTTGAGCATAGGACCAGTAAAAACAAGTTCTGATTGCATGGTCATAGTGTATTAACTCCCTGAAAGTTATTTGCTGACCGCAGCGGCGGTGAGAATGTCAGAAAGCGACCCCAGCAGATATAATTCGGTGAGCTCGCCTGTTTCATTCAGAAGAAATAGCCCTGCTGGTCGGCCATTATGAAAAATAATGGCTTCATGCGATTGATGTAATTCACACTGACACAGCGAGAAATAAATAAGTGACCATTCAGGGGAAATAACGGTTTTATTGCCATGTTCCCGGATATAGCGGGCAACATCAGCCTGTTGCTGAGAATTGAGAGCAGTCATAAGGTGACTCCTGCGCCGGTCGGGGCGCTACCGTCGAAAGACCGGATTGCCTTTCGATGTAATCATTATACGTCTAACGAGCCATATAAATCAAGTTAATTTTGTTATTTTTCTGGTTTAAGGAGACTCCTTCCCCTGTAAATTTTGCATCACAAGCGCACCGTTCGGGCGCTGCAGGCGAATAATATCGCTCTGGTGAGCGTCTTTTTCCCGGATGATCCGCCAGGTTTCGGTGACGGCGCCGGCTGGCTGATACAGTCTGACCTTCACCTCGGAACGCTCTGCAGACAGCACAATGCAGCCTTTCTCATCTTGTGCAGCTGCGTGCCGGGCTTCATCTTTATCCCGCGGACAGTCATCAAATCCTGATATCCGGACCGGATGGCCATCGATATCAACCTGATAGCCGGGCAAAATCACGGGCACGGGTTGTGGCACATTCGGGAAATAATCAGCCAGATCACACCCTGTCAGGGCTACGGGCACAAGGCAGGCATACAGCATTAACATTCGGCGTGTGGTGATCATAAAGGGTCCTCTCTGGTCGCCGCGGGCCTTATTTCACCTTCTCAACCAGCTGCAGTGAAGGATGCTCACCGGCCAGAAGTAACAGGAAATTGAATTCCCCGGTCTTGAGCTTTACGCCGCGCTGAGCAGCCTTTTCTTTGGTCTGCCATGACGCCGGTTTATAGCCAAACAGCGCTGCAATTTCAGCGTGCTTCAGCCCCAGCGCCAGACGCAGGCGGCGAACGTCTTCGGCCGTGGCGGGATCTTTGACCATATCATCCGGACTGAATGCCCTGTTCAGGCGGTAATCAGGATGCACGCCGGCGATCAGCATCAGCATGTTATATTCGCCTGGGCGAAGACTGGTCTTGTTGTACTGGCTGAGATCGTCGCTGATAGCTTCCTTACGCTGCCAGGCGCGCAGTTCGTACCCCATGACAGCCCCTAATGCGGTTTCAGTCATGCCCATTTTTTCCCGGAGCGTCTTCACTGTTTCCGGCTGCGGAACGACGCTAACCATCTTAATCATTACCCTTCTCCCAGAAGTCTGAATTCAGAAAAATTTTCACCTGGCGCGTGCGGGGATAGTCCTGGTGCTTCAGCCCCTCCCGCGTGTCAGACAGGTACTGCGTTTCCTGCTGCACCTTGTTGATTTTGCCATTCCATTTGCGGGCCAGCGCCCGGTAACTCCCGTTCTCCAGCTGATAAACTTCAAACGTATACTTGTTCGGACCGCTCCAGCCTTCGTTGTAATAGACCTGTTTCATAGGATCTGCCTGATCGATGCGCCCCGTAAACATGACATCCCGGCTGCATTGCCTGAACCAGTAACCGCGGGGCATAGCCGGTGGCCGGTCGCTTATTTCCCGTCTGGATAGCGTGCCGAAAGGCTGTGAGCGCAGGTGACAACCTGATCTCAGGTCAATCTGGCATGACGTGTTGTGCAGGGACCAGCGCCGCTGCCGCAGGCAATGGCTCAGGGTGATCACAGGTACGACACGGGAAACGAACAGGGGGAATGATTGCATGGTTTTACTCCTTCGCCAGTCGGGGCGCTACCGAAAAATGAGCCTTGATAATACGACGAATGAGCCATATAAATCAAGTTAAAAATCAGGCGGCAGAGTTTCTGCCGCTGCTGTAGGTCAGTACCGTGGAGCCACGTCCTTTCCTTCGCCCCATAAACGGGAAAACTCGTTAACGTAGGCTTCAGTTACTGCAGGCGCGCCGCTGATCAGCACCACATTTTCCGCATTACGACTGTCTGCACTGGCGCTGAAGTTAAACGATCCGGTCAAGACGGCGCGGCGGTCAAAGACCATGAATTTATCATGCATGGCCTCGTAGTTATCGTTGATCCGCACCGCCACGCGGTTATTGGCCAGAAAGTTCACTTCGGTGTACCGGTTGTCGTTCGCTTTGCGATCGGCCACCACCACCACCGATACGCCCCGTTTTTTTGCGGCACGCAACGCGCCGGCAACAGGACGACTGGTCAGGCTGTACGCGGCAACAAGAATCTCATGCTGCGCGTGGTCGATTGAATCCAGAACCAGATTTAATGCGGTCCCGCCGGGTGAAAACCCGGTTTTCACTTCAGTCGCAGCTTGCACCTGAACATTGCCGGCAATATTGCCGGCCGCTGTTACCGGGTTTGCTGTCACGGCGCCGGCGATGAGGGTCAGTGTTAACAGTAAATATTTTTTCACGCTGCCCCCTTAATCATCATCCGGGAACAGATGCTGGACGTTCTTACGGGTTTCTTCCAGATTCTTATCCTCCGGTGCTGCCGGTTCGGGAGTCACGGCGGGACTGTTTTCCGGCGCAGCGCCGCCTGCCGGCGACACCGTATTGCTGCCACCGCCGGTGGCCTGCAGAAACGCCTCAACCAGACGCGCCATTTCTCCTGTATCCTGCTGCGGCAGCGTACTGCTGATGATCCGCTGAATATCCTGCATCGAGGTGCTCTCCGTCAGAAATTCAGCGATCAGGAACGGCAGGCGTTCGTCCTGCTTCATCAACGCGGCACCACAGAGCATCATGGCGCGCATCGCGCGGCCACGCTCTTTCTGAGGCAGTTTCTCAAGAAAGCCGTCGGCTACCCGGTCCGCCGCATTGCGCTCCGGGTAGATATAAAACGAGCACTTACGGTTATCAGTCATACTCAGCCCTTCATTGCCACCATACCCAGAACCAGATCGAACTGCGGGTTATCACTGACGAAGAAACGATCGTCACTCACCCCCGTGGCCTGCTTCACTGCGCCGGCGACCAGGCTGGCGCCGCCACCGACAACCATGACGTGCGTGAAGCCGGCAAAGCGGCCAACTGAATCGGTGACACGGTGCGTCAGGGCTTTTTCCCGCTCATGCAGTACCTTCATCACCTGGGCCCGCTGGTCAGCATTCTGGAGGTAACGGGAAAGAAACGTTTCGTCATTTCGCGCCTGGATCAGACGGTCGGCAAAATACGAACTGGTACGGGTGCTCACGCTGGTATCCAGTGCATGTTTTACGGCTTCGGTGATGATGGATACGCCGGTTTTAGGATCGCAATGCGTCTTGGTGAAGCCGGACATTTTGCTGCGAACGTGCGCGATATCCAGCGTGGTTCCACCGATATCCACAATCAGCAGGGAGTCCAGATCGTCCAGATCCTTCAGCACACTGAAGCCTGCAGGGACCGATTCTGGCAGTACACTGACTTTACGCACGGTAAAGCTCTCACGCCCCTGAACGGCCACCGCGCGCTTCACGTTCGCTTTTTTCCGCTCGATGTTGGCCATATCAGGCTGATCGTTCTCATCCAGGTACTCGCCCAGCGGCAGCGTCACCACAATGTCAACCGGCTGCGGTTCAATGCCGGACTGCATCAGCGCGTGGTGGATAGCGACAACGTTCACATCACTGTACTGATAGCGGGTTTCCGTGGTGCGCACGGCATCCGGGCTCAGCTGGTCAAAGCTGTACTTTTCCCCGTCAATTTCATAGTTGGCGGAAGCCGGCACTGATGAATCTGTCAGCAACGTCATGGACCATTCGGGCTTGAAGCTGTTCGGACTGATCAACGTTTTGACCGCACCGTCTTCCATCCAGGCCAGTTTGATGTTGGTGGAACCGTCGTCAACAAAAATACGCATTTTGAACCTCACATTATTTAGAAAAAAACCGTAGCAATCAGGAAAAATACAGCTTTCAAATGGATTATTACGCATCCCTGCTGACGTGTAAAGACAAAAAGACGAACGAATATAGAAAAATACAGAAAAATACCGAATAAAAATCAATAAAAGACGGTCAGGCCGCCCTCAAAACGGCCTGATATAGAAAGATGAGAGATTATTTTAGATTTATAAGGAAATATAAGGTATGAATACGGATTATTCCGGGAGCGTTAGATGACTGTCTGGCAGGCTGAACCGGACGCCATACTGACGGCCGACATCGAGCGCAAACACGCGCGTGTAGGTTTCTGTGGTTTCCAGCCGGGAATGCCCGGCATAAGCCTGTACAACTTTCAGCGGAACCCCATGCTGGATCAGGTGCATACAGAAGCTGTGCCGGAACGTGTGGCAGGTAACAGGGATACTAAAAGTGACAGAGTCACGTTTTGCGAGGTCCAGTGCCTTCCTGATCCAGTTACGCGGCGTGTTATCGCTCTGCACCGGCCAGAGCAGCTGCTGTTTACCAATACGCAGGGTGGTCAGAAATTCACGCACCTTCCTGACATATTGAGGATCGGTCAGAGGAACAAGACGGAACACCTCTTCATCCTTGCCCGGTCTGCCGCGGCCGCGCTGACGCTGTTTAAGCGTCTTCAGCCGGACAAACGGCCGGGAACCGTCAAGCTGAAAGCTGGCGCCGGTCAGCGCCAGCGCCTCATTAATACGCGCGCCCGTGTTCCAGAGGGTATCGAAAAGGACCTGCTGGCGCAGGTCAGGCACATACCGCAGAAACACCGACACCTCCGGGGCCAGCAGGTATTTGGGTAAATCAGCCTGGCTGGCCATCTCCCGCAGCGCCAGCGCATCGGCATAATCGAAGTAGGCATATGTCACGCGCCCGGTCCCGATGGCGTCGCTACGTGAATTCTGAGAAATTTGCAGGGGGAAAGTGTTCAATTTTTTAAAATCCGCTAATCAGCCGTCAGGCGACTGAATTTTATGAAATTTCTCGCTGAAATCGACCGCATCCTGCATATCAAACGTCATACTGCGGGTGGAGGCGGTCGAGCTCCAGCTTTTCCCGCCGCCGATCCCGTAAGGAGGTAGCGCCTGTCCGTGTAGCGGCTGGTTGTGCCGGGCTGCAAAAACCAGCTCCCCGACAGGTACTTTTAACATCATAGCAAACATATCCGCGCTGATTCGGCGGCCTTTCAATCCACTCATAACAACCTGTAACTGAATCCTGTACCACGGCTTTTGTTGTAAATCTGCTGGCCAGACTGACCCTCATCTTCACTGAATACCACCATACGGCGGCCGTTAGTCAGTGAATCCATTTTACGCTGTGCGCCATTATCGTCATAACGCACAGGCAGGCACGCACCTTTATGGCTGTTTTCACTCTCGACGCGGAACACCCTTACCCTGACGGCGTTCTTCCGCACCTGGTCAGGATCTTCACCACTGACCACACCCGTCAGTTTCTGAAGCGTATCTGCCGGACTGCTGTACTCAGCCTGGCTGAGATAGCGGCCGTTCGGGGTTAACCAGAAATCCTGGCTGTCACTGACACGGTAGGTTTCGCCGTGGCTGGCGATGCCTGAGACGTTACAGAAGCGGTCATAATCGGTGGGCTGTCCGGGGAGCATGGCGCACCCTGTCAGCAACAGTGCCGGCAGGGCGGCGACGTATCCTTTGAATTTCATGTTGTCTCCTGTTCAGGATGAACCATTTCGGCCGGTGGCCGGTATCCCGGATACGGAATAAACGGCGCATCGGTGGCAATAAGGTCTAGCAGCTTCTGGCCACTGACCAGGATCATACGGCTGTCTCCGCGAATGAGCGATTTGGTTCCTTCGCGCGTTTTGCCGGTATGGCAGAAAAAGCCGCGGGCACCGGTGGCGTTCAGCAGGTCGCTGAAGTCACGGACGTGGCCAACGGCAATATAGCTGGTATAGCGTTTGGCCTGGATAAGCCAGGTCTGGCCATCAATCTTCACACGGCCATCAATCCCGCCGTCACCGGTATACCGGCGGTTACGGATCACTTCAAAGCCTCGGCGTTCAAAGCCTTCAAGCAGCAGCTCTTCGAACACAAACGGGTCAATCTTGCGCAGATAGGCAATTTTCTGCCCGAAATGCGGAAACGTATTAATTTTATCGATCACACGTACCGCGCTGGCCTGTTTCCGTTCGTGCCGGCGCCGGCGTCGCCGTGTACCCAGCCAGAGGCCATACAGCAGGATACCCGCAAGGATAAAAGAGCCGACAACATGGATGGACTCATTCATTATCGATCCTCAGCACTTCATACTTCAGCTGCCGCAGCAGCCTGTCTTTGCTCATGGTTTTCAGGGTGGGCCATTCCGCTTTCAGCGTCAGCGCGACGGTGGCAAGTTGTATGGTCCGGGGTACTGTCTCACCGTCCTCATATTTTACCAGGCTGGTACGGCTGATACCGAGCTCAGCCGCGGCGCGTTCCTGGGTCCAGTTCAGGCCCCGTCGCCACAGGATCAAGTCAAAGCCGGTCAATCCGCCGCACTCCCATGCTCAGTGCCGGGCTTCATGCTGGCGGATACGGCCTCTTTCCCCTGTGCCTTTTTTTCCGTCGTGGCCGGGTAGGCCGAGGCCAGTTGTGCCCGGAAATCACGCCACGCTGACAGCCAGAGCGCATCAGATACCTGGTCAGACGACAGATTAAGGACCGCATTGCGGTCACGCCAGTGGCTAAATGTCTGAGCTGGCAGGTCGGCATGCCGGCGCAACTGCTGCTCGTCGAAATGGGCACACTGAACCAAGAGGTGTCTGACGTTCTGCGGGACAACTTCATCCCTGGCCTCTTCCGGCACAGCCAGCATCCCGGCGCTGCATATCCCCTGAATGCCCGCCTCTGTATAAATCTGCTGCAGATCGGTATCATCACCCTGCGCAGCGCCGGCGGTGTGCGCCACAACCAGCAAGATGCCGGCAATAAGTGGTTTCTTCATCATACGTATTCAGCTCCTGGCCGAATCCTGGTGGACTGGCCTGTTATAATCTGCCTGTATTTATAGCCTGAAAATGTTCATATTTGAACATTTTTTATGTATATTAATTCCGCAAATTCGCCATAAACACAACAGGAGACACGATGGATATCAACTACTACGATGAACATCAGGAAGAATTTGAGGCGGTTAAACTGGCGCTGAAGGGTGAAATGGAGAGGATCTGGGGCTCCATGCTGAAAGAAAGCGGGGATAGCCTGGATGATGAAGCCACGTACCTGAACCTGTTTGAAGAACTGCAGTACACCTTCTCTCCGTCCAGCTTCAGTAAGCTCACCCCGTCGCAGGATCTGGATGAAGATAAAATTGCCGCCTTTGTGGCCAGAACCCGCGGCTATAAGTACGGCATCACGATCAAAGCCCGGCCAGGCCATCTGCAGAAATGGCTGAAAGGCCGAATCCAGCCACTTGAGGACGCGGCTGGCACAAACCTGTGCTGGATCGACACAGCCACCATTGTGCATATCGGTGCCGGTCAGCAGTTCGACGATCAGTATTACCTCACCGTGACCACAAAGACCGGACAGAGCTACCGCGTGAATGATCTCCGTCTGCCTGGGCGTCTTCTGGAAGCCGCACAGGAAACCCTGTTGTTCAGGGCGCTGGATTCAAGCACTGGCGGTAATTTCTGATACGGAGTTGCACCACGTTTATCGGGTACTTATACTGACAGTGATTAACAGATTAATTTTCCGTTTACTCCGACAGAAAGTTAAGTAGTAAAAAGGTCTATAATTAAAAGGCGCCCTTCCTCACCAGTTGGACGCCTTTTGTGTATGCATCATCAGTTATCTGTAAACCCTGAAAGAAGAGTGATGGACACGTCGTCTTCTTCACGCGCAACCATCACCGGAACATCCTCCCAACGCGCCACATTTTCTCCCCATTTGTGCAGGTCAGCACATGACAGATTGTGCCTCTGACATAACCTCTGAATGGTGTTATTCGAATACCAGTCTATGCGGGACAAGTGTTCGCGGATCACCCATTCATCCCACGGCCGGCCGTCATATGCAGGTACGCGCCGCCGCCAGTCCCGATGATTGATGACCAGATAATCGCCGACATAAAGACTATCGGTCAGCTGATATATATCAACGTAGCCAACCTCACTGTCAGGGATCACTTCAAGAAAAAGATAACCCGCTACAGGGTGTGCAGCACCAAGAAGCACCATAGGCTGAGCCATTGTGATTTTCCTTATTCATTTCATCAAATGTCGGTACGTGAACTGTCCGCGGCAAGTTTCTGAATTGCACTGATCTCATCTCCGGTCAGCTGGTCCCGGCTGTCCAGCTGCAGCACGTCTTTGCTCCGGACCGCCCAGAAATAGGTACGCCGGCTGTCCTTGAGAAAGCGATAGACCCTGACCAGCTCGCCCGCGGCACGCTGATCGCCTGCCTGCCAGGCTTTGACGTACAGGGCCGCCGCTCTCCGGGAATCCTGCAGAACGTACTGGCCCGCCTGCAGTACTTCGCCGGCACGCATCAGCAACGCCTGATTTTTGCTGTCCACCGGCGCCGACTCTGCCAGTGCAACAAGCCGCTCAGCCGCCTGCCCGGCCTTCTGTGGATCAATATCGCGCGGATACACATCCGGCGTCTTGCTGCTTGGGTCAAACAGAAACACCAGTGCCGGCACGGAACCCTTTTCAACTGCTTTCAGGACCATATCCCGCGTGGCCTCATACCGCGCCTGACAGGCCTTAACCGTGGGAGCAAAATTACCAAACAGAAATGCCCCCAGCGAGTCGCAGTCCCGGCCGTAGTCGCCGGACTGCTGTTCGAACGAGTCCAGCGCCAGAAACGGATCGTCGGCCTTCAGCGCCGCCGTGCGGGCGGCTTCAAACTGCAGCGCTTCCTGTTTGTTATCACAGCCCGCCAGGAGCCCGGCGCACAGTGGCAGTACAAAAAGAATGCCTCGCATGTTCATGACTCTTCTCCCTGTTCGTTTTCACCCGCCCGGTATGCCCGCTGCCCCTTGTAACCCAGCAGGGATTCGCACATCAGGTCAGTGATGCGTGCAATAGCGAGATCCGCATTGTCAGCACGCAGGGATATCACGGCCGTTTCGCCCCGGTTCGCGGCATTCCAGACGCCAGGCAGCAGCGTCTGGAACCGGGCCCGGTCATCCCCCTCCGATAGCAGGGCCGTTTCCGGTAGCCGTTCGCGGATCACCGCTTCACTGGCCTGCCGCAGGATATCGTCACGACTCCAGATGCACAGCGTTGCCGGTCCGCTGCGCATGAGGATAGTAGCGGCGTCAGCCATACTCAGTGTATCCAGCTTCAGCATCTCCATACCCGGCCGCCGCAGCACAAATCCTATGGGCCGTCGGTACTTGCCCAGCTGAAGCAGATCGTCGTCTGTCAGCAGCTCCAGGCCACGCTGCAGGACCAGATGAAGCACGTCCGCTTCTTTGACCGGGCGGATCAGGTTTTGTCTGGCATTTGCCCGGACGGTCAGAACTTCAATACGATGCCAGAGCTCGTCATTAATATGCTTGGTGGCCATCAATCCCCTCCTTTTTGGGCACGAATTAAAATCAGCGTCACAACCACAACTGCGCCTATGGCCCAGGTAATCGCTGAATACCCCTCCGGCATGTAGATCATGACCACCATTGCCAGCAGTAAAAAAATAACGGCGGAAATCACCCCCTGACGCATCATAACCCCCTCTCTGTTAAACATTGTTCACTGGCCACCGGAATGCTCCCCGCCGACATAAAAGCGTTTTCCATCTGCCGCTTTGCCCAGGCATACCGTGTGACCCGTGCTTAACTGGCCGGCATCCTTCATGAACGGCGTGCCCGGACCGCGAAACACGTCCGGATCGAGGGCAGCAGGTTCGCCGGCAACGACCGGCCGGACCATGCCCATATCGTAACTGTCCGGCAGGTTATCCGGCAGGCAGGCCTGCGTGTAGTCGTCCGCGACCTTCTGCGCCTCTTCCTGCGTGGGGTAACGACCCAGCACGCCGGTGATCTCTTTCTTCAGTCCAAAGCCGTAGCCGCGAACCTTATACGCTTCATATTCCATCCCGTTCACTCCGTTTGTCGTTGTTTACCGAATAACCACACTCTAATAAATTAGGTTTCAACGGTAAATTATAAATATTTAGATTCAGCACTAAAAGCTAATTAAGTAAAGCAACACACCGGTAATCATCACGCTGCGTGACGAGCGCACGATTTATCCAGCCGAATGATTCGCCCCCTTATCTTTTCACCCTGTTATTTTCACGCCTGCAACGACCGGAAAATACTTTTTCGCCGGTGCCGCCATTGCGGAAAAAACGTAAATACCGTGAAAAGCGAAATCAACAGGGAGGGGAAGGCAGGGGAACGGTCGCGCGGCTGCCGGCGCGGGCACCATATCTTGTGCCTTTATCAGCTGGCTGAGCCACTACATATAGCGTTATCCACAGAAACGGTGGATAAGTGGCGGCGCTGCGGAGAATACCGCTAAACCGCAACGGTGAAAAAATGTGGTCCCGCGCGCAAAAGTGCGGTACAAATGGCTGTACATTATGTAAAGCCAAATGACTGTACAAAAAGGAAGGAGCATGACCGGTTTTTTTGAACGTAAAAAGCGGGCCAAAAACGCCCAGCTGACCGTGCGTCTCGATGAGCAGCTGAAGAAACGCGCCGAACTGCGTCTGGAGGCAATGGGGATGACCGCCACGGAAGCAGTGGAGCAGCTTTACCGCTTCATCGCCGATCACGGCCGGATGCCCGTCACGGAGCGTATCGTCACATTTGACATCCAGTCACAGCGCGGCCGCGCCATCGCCCTCAATCCCGCCGACGCTGTGACCGAAAACACCCGGCGGTTTCTGCAGTCGCTGGGAGCTATGGAAGTGGTCTGCTGCGATCCCGCTGCATTTGAACAGGCGGTACTGGAGTACTTCAGCCTGTATGTGCCCGACCAGGCTGCCTGTTTACTGGCCGGTGTACTGAACGTCACGTTCATGGTTAATGCCGCCAGTCGCGTGAAAGATGACTGGCATGACAGGCTGCTGTCCCTGTTGCAGCGCGACTTTGATTTCAGCGAAGAACAGTCAGTGACGTTCATTAACAGCATCGTAGACAGCGAACATGTCGATCCTGCCATCGTCAGTCGAAATAATACGGCCTGGCGGAGCGGAAAAAGCACCGGGTCCGGCGCCGGCGCTGAACAGGCCTTACTGGATAACACCAACGTCAGGGTCTTCTATCCCTCCGGGGAAGCGCCCGTCTCCGGCGAGATCGGCGCCGCCGTCCTGCAGCGTTTCCTGACGTTCCTGGCGGAGCGGGGCGTCAGCTGCAGCGATCCGCAGAGACTGACCGAAAGCGCCGGCCGTGCATGGAGCGTGCGTGAAAATATGATCGGGAATATGCCCCCGGACATGCAGCAGGCCATAAACGATGGCGTCATTTTTGAGGCCAGCGCTGACACGCCGGACTTTTCCCCTGAGCTGGCGGCGGCGTTTGGCTTCACACAGGCCCAGGCAGAAGCGGTGCTGAAACCCGCCCTGACCGCCAGGGATCTCCCCGGTTTCCTGCAGCGCTTTCTGGCGTTCCTGGCCGACCGGGGTATCAGCTGCAGCAATCCCCGGCGGTTTACTGAAAAGGTCACGGAATACGCCAGCCATGAGGGACCGCACCGGCTTATTGCAATGTTGATGTCGCGCATCAGGGATGAGGGGGTCAGTTTTGTCTTTCACAATGAATCCCCGGACGAACTGCCGCGCCTGGCCGCGTCACTGCCCGGCGAACTGGCCGATACCTTCGGGTTTACGGGATGGCAGGCAACAACAATACTGCGTCAAATCCAGCCGGCACGGCCGGGGCAGGATTAGGGCCGGGAGCATCACGCGATGAAAACGACCTGTTATGCGGACGGCATCACGGCGGCACCACTTTCCCCGCAGGAGTGGCGGGCACTGCTCAGGGCGAAAGGCTGGAAGCAGAAGGATCTGGCCCGCCGCTGGAATGTGTCAGAAACCTGGATCAGGAAGCTGGCCAATAACCCCGATCGGGGCACGCACTGGAACGATGCCTGCCGGGGTCTGCCCGATATTCGTGCCCGGCGGCCCGGCGAACCGCGCGCGGCAGGCACAGACGTACCAGAGCCGGAAGGCCCTGAATGAAAAAACGTCTTCACCTCATCACCACCTGTACCCGGCGCAAGGCGGTCAGCGTGGAGGATACCGTTTTTCCGGGCGACGCTTCCCTTAATGACGCCTTTGACGGCTGGTACAGGCTGATCGCCCAGGCCGCCCGCCGTCCTGGCAAGGTGCTGGAAACGGGAGAGCTTTACCGGGGCGCACACTGGCTGCGTGCCCGCGGTATCGCGGCGCGGTGGCCGGGCATCGAGCTGTGGGCCATGTCGGCCGGTCTGGGGCTGCGCCACCATACCGATCCGGCGGTCGCGTATGAGGCAACGTTTCACGCTATGCCCTTCGCGCCGGCGACCGTCTGGGGCTCACTGACGGCACGGCCCCCGCTGGCGGGCCGCTGCGCCTCCCTGGCTGAGCTGATGCAACGCTGCCCGGACGATCGCTTTGTGATCGCCGGTTCACCCGTGTATATCAGCGCGGCTGAGCAGGATATTCTGGCCGGCGTGCCCGCACTGCATGATGCGGCCGCTCAGCTGATTATCGTGACCTCACAGGGCTATCGTGGTCCGCTGCAGCCGTTTCTGAAAAGAAGCCGCGCGGACATGATGGCGGCCCTGAAATCGAACATGACGTGCCTGAATATTGCCTGCGCCGGCGCCCTGATTGACGCCATGATGCAGGCAGACGCCCGGCAGGCGGCGACCATTTAATACAGACAGAGACTGGCGCTATCGTCGCCAGAAGGGGATTTTACATGTTCAGCATCATTTATCACGCCGGCGCTGCCGTCCTTTTCCTGGTCATGAGCCTGGCGGCCGGCGCCGGCCTCCTGCTTCATGGCCATGAATATACGACAGGTCATTTCTGGAACATGACGGGGCTGTGCATTGTGTCAACTCTCGTCTGGATCTGGGCTGTAGCTCAGGCAAAAGAAGCCTGGTACATTTCACGAAACATCAAAAAAGGACTCTGACCATGAAAGATGAAATTCGGCACGAAAAACCCGTTGAAGTGAATATACAGCTGACACACAGAGAAGCGCAGGCTCTGGCGCAACTGGTTAAGCGTCTGGGATTCAGTGACTGCCGCGGCCTGGCGACGTCAGATATTGAGGCATATCTGATGATGGATGGAATCAACCAGATCATGAAAGCACTGGCTGAAGAGGGCTATGCACCACGATAAGGGCCGGGACTATCTGGAATTAGCCGGAAATACGACCCTATCACGCGGGCAGTAAGGAGAGGTTTTAATGTTATACATGGCTTTATGCAGTTTTATGATGATCCTGGCGCTAAGTGAGATGTTCCGCACGATGACGGCGATCGGCAATGGCAGTTTCGCCGGCAACCGCTTCATACCGCTCGCCTTAGTTCTGTTAACGCTGGCGCTGGCATCACCTTTCTTTGCCACATTTTATACGCTGAGCCGGCCTGTTTCGATGGATGCACTCTCCAGGCTGTCCGTTGGTGCGCAGTGGGCAGGTATCGCCGCCGCCATTCTGCTGTGCATCTTGTATGGCTATCGTGCCTGGAAAAACGGCCGTTTCTGGTATACCGGTGCGGCCATTGCCTCAGTGGTGATTGCCGTTATTTTTGCCAACAGCCTGCTTTTCGTGTCCAGGCCCGATGCCGGCATCGTGGCCACTTTTGTGCTGAACAACGATGACAGCAATGACGTGCAGTGCGACCGTTCGGTACTGCTGGTTCATTACAACAAGGGAACCCCTACGGAGTGGCGCTGCCCGACCGGTATCATGTTCATGTCTGATGCGTCAACACCCTTTCTTCCCTGGCCGGATTATCACGGCGGGCGGAGTCAGCATCTGACGACAGCACTGGATCAGATCACAGACAGCGCCATGCGCCTTGACCTAAGCCAGAAACCATAATTCTCCCGACACCAGGGAAAACAAGCCGCCGTCAAGAGCGGCATTTTCTTTTTCGGACTTCTGATTTCCCGTTATGAACACAATATTATTGATGTCTCACATCAATTAGGTTACTTTGTCATTAATTACTTAATGATGTGACACATGAATAAGATGCAAAGTAAAGCCCCCTCGATGCGGCTCTCCGGTGTGCAAAAAGACGTATTGTTTGTTCTGTATGGTCTGGCAGAACGTCAGCTGGCGGGCCCGTTCCCGGCGATGCAGCTTTTCAGCATCCTCAATAAGGGACGCCTCCAGCCCGTTGCCGATACCAATTTTCGTCGTTCCTGCCATACGCTGAACCGTCACGGCCTGCTCAGCAAATACCGGGATAATCAGTCACTGACGCTCGCGTTTGGGCTGACAGAGGCAGGCCTGGAGATCGCCAGAGAGGTTTATCACAAACGCCTGACGGAGATGGAATAACCATGAAGAATGATGAGCTGGCCACACGACGCGAAGAGGCGATAGCCGGCGATCGGTGCTTCACGAAAGGGCGCCTGCGCGATGAATTCAGAATGAAGCCGGCTCCCGGTGCTGAACCGGTGAAATGGTACAAAAGCGCCTATGGCGGCAAGTACGCCGTATACCGCATTGCAGACTGTGTTCCGATGCGGGAAAAACGGCCGCCGACCGAGAAGCAGCAGCAGGCCGGCCTGCGTCTTTCCGTCCTGTCCCGGCTTAACAGCACCAGTGGCCGGATGGCACGGCGGGCACACGACTGGCTGAGTCTGGCGCCGCTCTTTCTGGATACCGAAACGACGGGGCTGGGTAATACCGCAGAAGCGCTGGAAATCGGCCTGACCGATGCGGCCGGCCGGGTGATATTTGATACCCGCCTGAAGCCGACGGTCGCCATCGAGGCGCAGGCCGCCGCCGTGCATGGTATCGATGAGCCGGCACTCAGCGGCGCACCATCCTGGCCAGATGTGGCGATGCAGCTGCGCCACGCCATCGGGGTCCGGCCAGTGATTATCTTTAACGCCCCCTTTGATACCCGCATTCTGAAACAGACGGCCGCCGCACATGGCGATCCGGCCGACTGGCTGGGAGAACTGACAGTGTATTGCGCGATGGAGCTGGCAGCAGGGTATTTTGGGGCCACCAATCGCTATGGCACCATTTCGCTGGCCAGCGCGGCCAGTCAGGCAGCATTGACCTGGGAAGGGGAGGCACACTCGGCGATCGCCGATGCACGGATGACGGCCGGGGTGGTGAACGCCATTGGCGCATACCATCTGGCATTGCTGCAGGAGCAGGAACGGCTGCAGGCCTGACAGACTGGCCTGCACATCGCTGTTATCGCATAAACGCCGCGGGAATATCCTTCCACTGCGTGGTGTAGGCCGGGGACAACATTTCACGGCGCATGGCATATTCCGGATCAATACCTTCTCCGGCGAAGAAGACCTTTGACCTTCCTTCCCTGTTTATTTTGTCGATGGTGGCCATCAGTCTTTCGCTCCCCGGCCGCACTGCAGCCGGCGCAAACAGATCCAGCTGGGTTTCATATCCCTGCAGATCGCTGAGCATCACGCCGGCTTTTGCATACCGCACGCCCTCACGCCAGATACGCGACAGCCCCAGCTGCGCCGCGGCAATGATGTCGCGTGTATCCTGGCTTGGCACGGGAAGCACTTCCGTAGCCTGGTTACTGTAGGGCACACCGCCTGCGTCATAAGCACTGCTGCGGATAAAGACCGTTACCACCTTCGCCAGGCGGTTTTCCTGGCGCAACTTTTCCCCTGCCCGTGTGGCATATTTAGTCACCGCCTGCTGCATCTGCGCCAGTTGCGTGACCCGCGCTCCAAACGAACGGGATACAACAAGCTGCTGTTTCGCGCCGGTTCCTTCCTCCAGGGCAAAGCAGGCCTCGCCACGCAGCTCACGAATGGTCCGTTCCAGCGTCACACCGTACAGCCGGCGTGCAAGACGGATATCCATCTCTGCGAGCGCCAGCGCCGTTTTGATCCCCATTGCCGCCAGCCCTTTTTCGGTACGATGGCCAACGCCCCACACATCGCCGGACGCCACCAGGCTCATCAGCTTTTTCAGTCGCGCAGGATCACTGAGCGCCACAACCCCGCCGGTGGCAGGCCACGTCTTTGCAGCGTGGTTGCACAGCTTGGCCAGCGTCTTCGTTGGCGCGACGCCGACTCCACAGGTGAGCGTTGTCTGGCGCAGCACTTCAGCCCGCAAAAGCTGACCAAACGCCTGCGGCGTCATCACGCCATCCATATGAGAGGCATCCGCAAAGAGCTCATCAATTGAGTAAACAAATGTCCGCGGCGCCAGACTCTCCACCACGGTTGCAAATCTGGCGGAGAATGAGGCGTAAAGGGTGTAGTTGGAACTGAATACGGCAACGTTATGCTGTTCCAGCAGGCGGCGGCAGCGGAAATAGGGCTCCCCGCGGCGCACACCCAGCGCTTTCGCCGCGCGATTGACCGCAACAAGCGCCCCGTCGTTGTTGCTGAGAACGACCACAGGGCGACCTCGTAAATCAGGGCGGAACGCTTCTTCGCAGCTGCAGTACATCGAATTGACATCGATTAAGGCGTACACGGGCGGTGTCTCATGACAGTGAACGTAACCACACCCCATATCTGCAGCGCCTCCGGATCAAACCTGATTGGCGGAAAAGCCGGATTCAGCGGCATCAGGCAGGGGTAAGGGCGGAGCTGCAGCTGCTTGACCGTAAATTCATTATCGATGCTGGCAATCACGATGCTGCCGTGCCGGGGTTCTTCTGCCCGATCGACGACCAGCACATCGCCATCATGAATGCGCGCATCACGCATGGAATCGCCGGACACACGCAAGAAGTACGTCGCGGCCGGATGCCGCACACAGTAATCATGCAGGTTAAGTTCATTGGCCTCATAGCCTGCTGCCGGGCTGGGAAAGCCGGCCGCAACGGGTTCGGCAAAAAAAGGGAGTGCGTCGCCTTCCACTGAAGGCCGGGGATAAACGAGATCCAGCGCCATAATTTAGCCTCCAACAACTGTTTATACATACAGTATATTGCAGACTTCAGGAAACAGGCAATGCCGGCATACTGCGTGCCGGCACGCGGAGGGGGTCAGGTCAGAATGATGGCCAGACGGCCAGGAACGTCGTCCGTGATAGATTTACACTTTCAGCCAAACAGTAAACCCAGCGCGGTTGCTTCCATATGCAGCAATACCGGCAGCAGCAGGCCGCCGCTTCTGATCCGGGCAGCTGATGTAATCAACCCCACCAGGAACAGTTCTGCCAGGGTCAGCAGGTTCTGATACTGGCTGTGCGCGGCGACGAACAGCAATGACGTTATCAGCGCCCCCAGCCACATCGTCCAGCGGTACCGTGAACGGAAGACGTTCAGCATGATCCCCCGGAACAGCGTTTCCTCATTCAGCGGGGCAAGGATAAAGATGGCCAGCAACGTCAGGATCACGTCGGGTATGGATTTATCGGCAAAAAGTTTCGTCATAAACGGCTCAGCGGGCAGGTCCAGCACTTTACCCAGCAGAAATTCACCGACATACACCACGGCCATCGCACCGACCAGCCACGGTGCGCCAACGTTGCGCAGCTGGCCAACGACCGGTAGGGGTGCAACCCAGCGGCGGTATACCAGGAAAACACACAGCAGGTACACCAGAACAGCACCATGAATGAAGAACAGCGTATTTTTCCCCAGCCCATAGAGCAGAACGGTCTGCCCCATGACAAACAGGGCCCCCCAGGCTATGGCCCAGGCTGCCAGCAGAACCAGCATGAACTGCAGATATTTATTACGTGACTGAATCATTTTATCCCCTGTTAATTTTTAAACAGAATCGGCTTGACACACAGGTCGGTTTTCAGACCTAATTTAAATGATCCAGAAAATGAATACCGATTTTTTTTTAATGGAGAAATGAAATGAAAATGAAAACAAAGATTGCTCTGGCACTGGCTACTTCTCTCATCAGCAGCAGCGTCTTTGCTCAGACTGTTACTGCACCTGAAACCAACACGCTATTGAACAATATCTATGTACAGCAAAGTGAGGCTAATCAGCTTCTCAAACAACTGGTAGGTAAAGCACCGGCATCAGAGATCACGTTGACAGATGCACAAAGGAAAACCTCCTGCCTGTATGAAAGCCATTACTACAGCAGTGGCGCACGACTTACCGTCGGAAAAGAAACACTCCGCTGCAAGCTGAGTGGCGAAATCCCGACATGGGAAAATGCGAATGAGGGAAACATTGTCTCAGTCGAAGGCAAATAAAACCCCTCTGATAACCTCTCAATTATCCGCACCAAAATGATTTAAAAAAATCTCCTTTTGATGGTATATTTTTTACTCGAAATTGAAATCATTAGGAGATTGTTATGGTTGACGCACCGCCCTCAATCCCGCTACCAACCTGCATGGTTGAAGCAGCACAGATTTATCACATTCCTCTCCGTGGATTCCTCGCCTTGTGGCTGACTGAAGGCGGAAAACCGGGAATGAAAAATAAAAACAAAAACGGCACTTACGATTACGGCGCATTCCAGATAAACACCATCTGGGCGAATAAGCTGGCGTCCGATTTTGGCGTGAAAGCGGAGCAGCTGCAGCATGACTTTTGCGCCTCTGCAATGGCCAGTGCCTACATCCTCAAATACAACATCATTCTCGAAGGGGGGGATTTCTGGCAGGGTGTCGGCCGCTATCACTCCAACACGCCGGCGCGTAAGGCCTGGTATATCGGGAAGGTTTACCAAAATTCTCTGAGGTTCTGATGCAAAACCATCCACAACGGAAAGGGGGAGGGGATGATGGCCTGATGATTATCGGGGCCCTTCTCATCATGATCACAGTGATGTGGTTTGGCTTTCGTGATTATGTGATTTACGGAGCCTGTCGCCTGCTTTACTGGATCTACGGTGTACTGCCGGACGCCATTACACCGGGTAATGCGGCCGAGCGCCGGGACATGCTTCTGTCGGCGGCGCGGTATAACCACCAGGTTTCGCTGTGGGACTTTATCAGCGTGATGAACGACACGGCCAGCGTGCTCTTTCCCCTGTTCATTTTAATCATCGGGCTGTTCGTCTGGGTTATCTCGCGCAATCCTTACTACCGTCTGACCCGTAAACTGACCATCCGGAACCTGCCCTGGGTGATGGTAAAAAACTATCCGGGGATCGCCCATATCCTCGCCCGGTTTGGCCACCTCGATCAGCTGCTGCTGAATGAAGATCCGGAAGAAGCACGCAGCGCGCAGTCACCCGTTGAGTTTGCCCAGGAACATAACCTGATTGATACCGCTAAACGCCGCCTCCGTAAAAAAGCCGCACATAAGGTCTTCCTGTCACAGGTAAACCTGGCTCCCGAAGGGGCGGCCCTTTCCCTGGCGCCCTGGGAAAAAGCACTCGCAGCCTCGTTTGTACATCTGCGGTTTATGGGCGACCGGCCAACGGCTAAATCCATTCTCGACGATCTCAACCGTTCCTGCCTGCGGACTAAAGACGGCTTCCCTGATTATTCGCTGGCCGCCGGGCTCTGGACCGTCGCCAGCCAGTGCGAAGCGTTCCGAGAATTTGCAAAGGGGCGCCGCAGCTCCCGTTCGCTACTCTACGCGCTGTTCGATGATGACCTGCAGCTGCCATCCGCTAATTTCCGGTGGCTGAAAGGCGTGGACCGCACGTTATGGTATGCACTTTCAAGCGCCGGCCGCGGGAAGTTCTTCATTGAGGGAGGTGGCGTTATTGCCTGGAGTCAGTGCGAAAGTTACCGGCTGACGCTCGATGAAGAAAAGGCGGCGAAATTCCCGCCGACCGTGCGGGCGGCCGTGCTGGGCCTTGAGCTGGATCTGCTCCATTACCGCCATATTGACCGCCGCGATCCCGCCATTCCGGTCGCTCACTGGCAGGAAGACGTTATACCGCCATTTGCATTTGAATCTGATGCTGAAGCGGAAGACGAGCCGGCTACGCCGCCTGCAGCTCCGCACGACACCCCGAACAACAGTCTGCGACTGACAGACGATGAACCGACGCCGGCTAAACCTCAGCCGGCAACCCGTCCCGATCACCTGGAACTCTAAGCGAGGAAGTATGAAACTCACCGTAAAAACCGATCGCAACACACTTTATCTTTCCGCTGACGGAAACTACCAGGAACAAGCCCTGCACTCCTTCCCCCTGTCAGCCTGTCATTTTGGACTTGGCCATGATGCCGGCAGCGGCCACATCCTGACGCACAATACGTTTTCTGGTGAAGCGGTGCAGCTGTTCCGCTTTGAAAACGAATATCAGGCCATCGAGGCACTGAACAATATCCGTAAAAAGCTGAAACAGCAGCGCGGACTCAATGCCGTGCGCCGGCTGTCTAACTTTATCTTCTGGCCAGTCGCCGCGCTGGGCTTTATCGTCTCCATCAACGGCGCGTTGATGAATATGCATCAGCCGGCACAGCCATTGCAGGCAAACTCGTATGTTCCCGCGCCGGCTCTGCAGCAGCCAGCCACTGCGCCGGAGCAGCTGCAGGTTCAGGCAGCGCCTGAAGCCCCTAAAAAACTGGCTGATAACGACTTGCTGTCACTGAAAGATGCCGTCACCAGCGGACGCTTTACGATCTCGCTTTCAACCGGGCATAAACACACCCTGTATGTGTTTTCCGATCCGATGTGCCCGCACTGCCGCGCGCTGGAACCCCGACTGCAGGAACTGAGCAAACGCTATAACGTCGAGATTTTCCCCGTGTCCGTTTATGGCGACCTGCGCTCGATGGTCCGCGCCGCTCCTGTACTCGATACCGGGAAAGATACCCGCCTGAAAAGCTGGGAAGACACGATTAACATGGGATACACCACCATGAACCCGAAAATTGACGATCCGAAAACAGCCCCGGATACCACCGGCGCCCGCCTGGTTGACGCGAACAATATGGCATTTGCGAAATTCGGGTTTATCGGCACCCCGTCCATCGTTGCCGATTCGGGTGATGTGATCCCGGTTTCCGTCGTCAAAGACGATGCCCGCCTGCAGCAGGCAATAGGAGAATAACCCGGAGCCGCTATGCAACAGGAATCTGTAGACAGTAAAAAAGTCATCCGCCCAGATGGTTCGTTCATGGAGTGGTTTCTCACCCCGAACGTACAGTTTGGCCTGCTGGCCATACTGACCGTGCTGGGTCTGTTTCTCCCCTTTACCATGCTGCTGAGCATCCTCATCCTTCCGCCGCTGATGGTGGCATTCACGGATCGTAAATTCCGGCCACCGCTGCGAATGCCGAAAGACTGCGAAATGTTCGACGACACCCTGACCACGGAAACCCAGGCGGAATATCGTCTGGGGCCCATTCGCATCCCGCATAAGGTCCGGGAGCGAAAGAAGGCAAAGGGAATTTTATATGTCGGGTATGAGCGGGGACGCCTGTTCGGCCGCGAGCTGTGGCTGAACATGACGGACCTGCTGCGCCACATGGTATTTTTTGGTACCACCGGGTCGGGTAAAACCGAAACCTTTTATGGGTTTATCGTTAACTTCCTGCTGTGGTGCCGTGGCTACTGCCTCTCAGACGGTAAAGCAGATAACAAGCTGGCCTTCGCCACCTGGTCGCTGGCGCGCCGTTTCGGCCGCGAGGATGATTATTACGTCCTTAACCTGCTGACCGGCAGTATTGACAGGTTCGTGAACCTGGTGAAGCAGGAAAGCATCCCCGCGCAATCCAACTCAGTCAACCTCTTCAGCGTTGCCCCGCCAACCTTCATCATCCAGTTGATGGAATCCATGCTCCCCCAGGTGGGCGGGGATTCGGCACAGTGGCAGGATACGGCAAAAGCCATGATGTCGGCGCTGATCAATGCCCTGTGTTATAAGCGCGCCCGCGGCGAACTGCTTTTGTCACAGCGCACCATTCAGAAAAACATGTCGCTGCCGGCAATGGCCGCGCTGTACGTTGAGGCAAAGAAAAACGGCTGGCACAGCGAGGGTTACGCCGCGCTGGAAAGTTATCTGGAAAACACACCAGGCTTCCTGCTGGCCAACGCGGAATACCCGGAAACGTGGGAAGCCCGCGCCTTCGAACAGCATAACTACATGAGCCGTCAGTTTCTGAAGACGCTCTCCCTGTTCAATGAAACCTATGGCCATGTTTTTCCGGAAGACAGCGGCGATATCCGGATGGACGATATTTTCCACAATGACCGTATTCTCATCGTCATGATCCCGTCTCTGGAGCTGTCACGCGGTGAAGCGGCCACGCTTGGCCGTTTATATGTGACGCTGCAGCGAATGACCATCAGTAAGGACCTGGGCTACCAGCTGGAAGGGAAAAAAGAGGAAGTCCTGCTCACTCACGCGCTGAATAATCAGGCGCCATACGGGCTGATTTATGACGAGCTGGGCCAGTATTTCACCAGCGGTATGGATACGCTGAGTGCGCAGATGCGTTCACTGGAAAAAATGGGCGTATTTTCCTCCCAGGATCACCCGTCGCTCGCCCGCGGCGCGAACGGCGAGGTGGATTCGCTGATCGCCAACACCCGCGTGAAATATTTTGAGTCGATTGAAGACCGGAAAACCTTTGAAATACTGCGCGAAACCGTCGGCCAGGACTATTATTCAGAGCTCTCCGGGCAGGAAGCGGAACACGGCACGTTTTCCAAAACGGTTCGGGAAGGGGATCTGTATCAAATCCGTGAAAAGGACCGCGTAAACATTCGTGAGCTGCGTAAGCAGACCGAAGGTCAGGGTGTGATTTCTTTTCAGGATGCCCTGGTACGCAGCGCGGCATTTTACATTCCGGACAATGAGAAGTTTTCCAGCGAGCTGCCGATGCGGATAAACCGCTTTATCGAGGTATTACCGCCATCGCCGGCGACGCTGTACAGCATCTATCCGGAACGCAAGGATGATGAACTGGCGGAAAGCAACCCGGATGCAATGCGATTCCCGCCGATCAAGCTGTTCGGCTACGACAAAGCGGCCAACAGCCTGCTGGAAAAAATTGAGGTCTTCTACGAGCTGCAGTGTGGCGCAATTTCACCGGAGGAAATGTCGGTGTGCCTGTTTGAACTGTTCGCTGAATGGCTTGATGGAACGGAAACGGACGACGTGCTTTACCACCAGGAAGACGATCTGTTCCCGATGATCGGGGTCGTCTCAGAATTCGGAAAATAAAGCACGCTAAGGCGTAGTCACCCCGTGACTCCCCCGCGCCGATGCAGCGAGCTTCGTTCCGTCTTGCAGTGACGCAATCAGCGGGCAGGAAACGTTCCCTTTCCGCGCATGGCAGGCGCACACCAGTTCAGACAGCACGGCCTCCATGCGTGCCAAGTCGGCCATCTTCTCGCGCACATCCTTGAGCTTGTGCTCGGCCAGGCCGCTGGCTTCCTCGCAATGGGTGCCATCCTCCAGCCGCAGTAGCTCGGCGATTTCGTCCAGGCTAAAGCCCAGCCGCTGGGCCGATTTCACGAACCGCACTCGTGTTACATCCGCCTCGCCATAGCGGCGAATGCTGCCATAGGGCTTGTCTGGCTCCGGCAGCAGGCCCTTGCGCTGGTAGAACCGGATGGTCTCCACATTGACCCCGGCCGCCTTGGCAAAAACGCCAATGGTCAGATTCTCAAAATTAATTTGCATATCGCTTGACTCCGTACATAACTACGGAAGTAAGCTTAAGCTATCCAAACCAAATTTGAAAGGACAAGCGTATGTCTGAACCACAAAAGTCTGAACCACAAAAGTCTGAACCACAAAAGTCTGAACCACAAAACGGGCGCGGCGCGCTCTTCGCCGGTGGGCTGGCCGCCATTCTTGCGTCGGCCTGCTGCCTGGGGCCGCTGGTTTTGATCGCCTTGGGGTTCAGCGGGGCATGGATCGGCAACCTGACGGTGCTGGAACCCTATCGCCCGATCTTCATCGGCGCAGCGCTGGTCGCGCTGTTTTTCGCCTGGCGGCGCATCTACCGCCCGGCGCAAGCCTGCAAACCGGGTGAGGTCTGCGCGATTCCCCAAGTGCGAGCTACTTA
>OKIW01000026.1_pt1 | contig 97014 bp, 87 predicted proteins | sample 1612991 | NCBI WGS metagenome assembly OKIW01 (sample SAMN04436827, study PRJEB24849) | human gut metagenome | biome: human gut; feature: NICU; material: stool | host: Homo sapiens | place: USA: Saint Louis, MO | collected 2011-06-23 | reverse complement strand
TTTGCTTTTCTCTGCCGGCATTCATCGCTGAATCCCGCTGACCCGGCGGCTTGCGCGCCGTTGTTCCGTGTCAGTGGAGGCGCATTATAGGGAGTTCTGAGACGTTGACAAGCCCTGTTTTCAAAAAATCTTTCAACCGTCTCTTTTTTGTGCAAAACGCTATGAAAGCGGTAATTTTTCCAGCGATTCGAAGCCATAGCGCCGCAAAACGCTCAAAAGCTGCTCAGTTTCAGGCGTCAACGCCATACAGTACGCAATATTGGCATCACTCGATTTAGCGTCAGGCGCTTCGTGCTCTAATAGCCAGGCTGTGCGACGCGCAATTGCCGCCCCGGAGTCGATCATTCTCGTCCCTTCCGGCAGAACCTGCTGCAGCTCTTCTTGTATTAGAGGGAAATGCGTACACCCCAGCACAACCGTATCAGGCGGTTCCTGCATTCTCAGCCAGGGACGCAGGATACGTCGCAGTTCATCCAGCGGGACCGGTTCACCGTGGAGCTTAGCCTCCGCCAGCTCCACCAGCTCTGCCGACCCCAGCATTTCAATTTTGCATTCATTCGCAAAGCGGGAGATCAGTTCGCGCGTATAAGGACGTTTTACCGTTCCGCGCGTTGCCAGCAGGCCAACAACGCCATTCGCCGTTAAGCGTGCCGCGGGTTTTATCGCCGGAACGACGCCGACAACCGGAAAGGCGAATTTATCGCGTAATGCGGGGAGGGAAACGGTACTTGCGGTGTTACAGGCAATAACGGCCAGCGCCAGCGGATAGCGCTGCTGAACCGCAGTCACAATCTCCAGAACGCGTTCAACAATAAACGCTTCGCTCTTCTCGCCGTAGGGGAAAGCAACGTTGTCGAAAGCGTAAATATAATGCAGATCCGGCAGAAGCTGCCGAATCTCGTTGTAAACCGACAGCCCACCGACGCCGGAATCAAACACCAGCACGGTGGGACGTGATTTAGAAGGTGTAGCTGCCAGACAAGTAGTATTCTCGTCCTGCAGTTTGGTAGCCATAAGCTGTCTCGTAATCTTTATCGAACAGGTTAGCTATTTTACCACGAACTGTCAGGCGATCGGTGATCGGATACGATGCAGAAACGTCTACAGTGCTGTAGCTCGGCAAAATCCTTTGCGTATTGTTGTACTGGGAGGTGTTGTTATCGTAGCGCTTCCCATAATACTGCCAGGACACATCCATATCGACATCAAACACGGACCAGTCTAGCTGATACTTTGCCTGTCGTTTAGAACGTCGGGCCAGCACTTCACCGTTATCATCGTTACGCGGATCGACATACTGCAACGTTACGCGATGGCTGAAAATACCGGTATCGACACTTCCCGTCCACTCCACGCCTTTAATCGTCGCGGCATTAATATTGTCGTACTCCCCTTCATAGGTGACAGGATCGGAGTAATAGGTAATCAGGTTAGTAATCTTGTAATGGTATGCGGACAAGCGCCAGTCCACGGGACCTGTGAGCCCTTCCAGCCCCGCTTCCCACTGCTTCGACTCTTCAGGCTTCAGGTTGGGATTCGCGTTGATACCAAATCGGGTCGAACCAAACTGTTGTCCTAAAGAAGGTGCAAGGAAGCCGGTACCGTAGCCGAGGGTCAAGCGATAGTTTTCAACAAACTCCCAGCCTGCGGTCGTCTGCCAAGTACCATGCCAGCCAAACTGCTCATCGTGGTCTTCACGCCCGGAAGCTTCGAGGGTCACATCGCCAAACTGCTGCTGGCCCGTCAGATACAGTCCCGTATTGTCACGTTTATAGGTATCCGACATCGTCGTGTCTGATGACGTTAATCGCTGCTGCTGCCAGTCCACCCCTGCGCTGACAGAACCATGACCCACAATAACGTTATTACCCCACTGCAGGTTACGCTGCGTCATCCTGTCGAGCGTCGTACCATCGTTGTAACGGCCATAGATACTGCTGTAGTTGTAGTCCTTTACCTTCTGGTAGCTGGCGATAAGCTGAGAGGAGTAGATACCGGAATTAAAGTTCAGCCCCGCATCCCAGCTTTGGTTGTAGAGCTGGTTTTCATCGGCGCTGTAGGCCGGGCTATACGGCGGGCTTCCAAGATCGTAATCAGAGTTATTGGTATAGCTGTGTCCGCGGAAGAAACCGTCAAAATTCTCGTTAAATGTATGCTCGAGGCTGCCCCAAAATGTTTTATTACGAAAACCGTCGCGATCGCCGTCGTGCTCCCAGGTTGAACCAGGCTGAACGTTGAAGCCTTTATTACCCTCATAGGAGCCCGCAACCGTCGCCACCGTATCGCCAAAGCGATGGCGCAGGGTACCGTCATATTGTTGGTAACCTTTAGAACCTACCCCAGCGGTAATTTTGGATTGTTCTTTATCAGAGTGCGTAATGACGTTAATCACCCCGCCCATAGCCCCGGATCCATAAATCGCCGAACGCGGGCCGCGGATATATTCGACGCGCTGTACCAGCGATAAAGGGATCTGATTCAAATCAGGGTTATTTGTAATTCCCGGTCGGGCCATGGGAACGCCGTCAACCAGCACCAGCACCTGTTTGGCTTCAGTACCACGGATAAACAGAGAGGAGGATTGCCCCATGCCACCATTTTGCGCGACATCCACGCCAGGCAATCGGCGCATCACATCGTTCAAATCTTTCGCCTGCCAGCGCTCGATATCTTCCCGGGTAACCACATCGGTCGGCGCAAGGACCGTATTGACCGGCTGTTGAAAACGGTTTGCTGTGACCACTAACGTATCTGAATTGCTGTCCTGCGCCCAGCCGGAAAATGCCGTGACGGAGAGCGCCGTCATCAGCGAAGCTTTTTTAATCATTTTAAAGCATCCGTAATAAATAAAGGATGCCGCCGGCTCTATCAGTAGCACGCGATGATAGAAACCAAATGCGACGTATTCCGGCAGGTCTTCGGGCTTGGAGTGTTTGATGGATGAGGACTTCCCGCTAAATAACCGCAGTGTCTGCATAATGCGCTCATCCCACTTTTCCTTACCGCTGCGCGTCAGCTCCAGATTTACACTGGATTCCCTATTAACTCATAGGACCGGTAGCACGATGCTATAATCAGAAACATATAGATGTCCAGACTTCTACCGTTATATTTCCTTATATTATCAGGGCTGGACATCCCCGGCGCTTTCCCTACAATCCCCCACGTACTTATTTTATTCAGGATGCATCATGACCCCCGAACACCTTCCTACCGAACAATATGAAGCGCAGCTGGCAGAAAAAGTCGTCCGTTTGCAGAAAATGATGGCGCCTTTCAGCGCCCCGGTTCCGGAAGTGTTTCGTTCGCCGGTCAGCCACTATCGCATGCGCGCAGAGTTCCGCCTGTGGCACGATGGCGATGACCTGTACCACATTATGTTTGATCAGCAGACCAAATCCCGCATTCGCGTCGATACCTTCCCGGCCGCCAGCGAGCTGATTAATCAGCTGATGACCGCGGTGATTGAAGGCGTACGCGATAACCCGGTACTGCGCCATAAACTGTTTCAGGTGGATTATCTGACCACCCTGAGCAATCAGGCCGTGATATCGCTGCTGTATCATAAGAAGCTCGACGATGAATGGCGTCAGCAGGCAGAGCGCTTCCGCGATGCGCTGCGAGCGCAAAATCTGAATGTGCATCTGATTGGCCGCGCTACGAAAACTAAAATCGAGCTGGATCAAGACTATATCGATGAACGTCTGCCAGTTGGCGGGCGTGAAATGATCTATCGTCAGGTTGAGAATAGCTTCACCCAGCCAAACGCGGTAATGAACGTCCAGATGCTGGAGTGGGCTATCGATGCCACCAAAGGCGCAACTGGCGACCTGCTTGAGCTGTATTGCGGTAACGGTAACTTTTCGCTGGCGTTGGCGCGTAATTTCGAACGCGTGCTGGCAACGGAAATAGCTAAACCGTCCGTCGCGGCGGCGCAATATAATATTGCAGCGAACCACATTGATAATGTGCAGATTATCCGCATGTCGGCGGAAGAGTTTACCCAGGCGATGAACGGCGTGCGGGAGTTTAACCGCCTGCAGGGCATTGATCTGAAGAGCTATCAGTGTGAGACGATTTTCGTTGATCCGCCGCGCAGTGGGCTGGATAGCGAAACGGAGAAAATGGTGCAGGCGTATCCGCGTATTCTGTATATCTCCTGCAATCCGGAGACCCTATGCCAGAACCTGGAAACGCTCAGTGAGACCCACGCGGTCACGCGCCTGGCGCTATTCGACCAGTTCCCGTATACCCATCATATGGAATGCGGCGTACTGCTAACGAAGAAGTAAAGCTGCGCGAGAAAACCCGGCAACAGCGCTGCTGCCGGGTGAGAGATTATTCCGCGACCGCGTTCTTGCGGTTGCGCAATTTGTAGCCAATCCAGAACACCATAATCACTGACAGAACTGCCGGGAAGAAGTTAGAGCCGATGTCCGGATACTCCGCGCGCACAACGGTGCTGTAAACCAACACGCCGAGAATAAAGCAAGCAGCGGCAAGCCCCGGCAAACCCACGGGCATACTACGATTCTGATAGCGCTGATGCAGGCAGTATACCGTCAGCACCAACGACAAGATGGGGAAGATGGAAAAAGGGACAATGGAGCTGAACAGCGCGGCGAAGGTACCATTAATGGATAAACCTGCGATCAGCGCCAGCAGCAGCGTACCTCTATCTTGTACTGAGTGTTTCATTGCTCGTCCTTCACGTTATTCGGAATGATTTGATATTTTTTCTTGTTCACGGCGATACCAGTAATACGCGCCTTTCGAGATCATTCTGAGCTGCAGCACCAGGCGTTCTTCCAGCTGTCGACGCTGCTCCGGGCCTACATCGAGAGCCTCAGCGCCAGCGCTAAATACGATGGTGACCATAGCTTCAGCCTGCGCTTCGGTAAAGGCGCGCGGCATATGGTTTTCGATTTCTAAATAGTCGGCAAGTTCCGCGATAAAATGCTGAATTTCACGCGCCACGGCGGCGCGAAACGCCGCAGACGTACCGGAGCGTTCCCGCAGCAGCAGGCGGAAGGCGTTCGGATTGTTGCCAATAAATTCCATAAAGGTGGAAACAGAGGTGCGAATGACGCTGCCGCCTTTCGCGATACGCTGGCGCGCCTGACGCATCAGCTGGCGCAGCATAAGCCCGCTTTCATCCACCATGGTCAGACCAAGCTCATCGACATCACGAAAATGGCGATAGAAGGACGTCGGGGCGATCCCCGCTTCCCGCGCAACTTCGCGCAGGCTTAAGCTGGCAAAACTGCGTTCAGCACTTAGCTGGCTAAATGCCGCTTCCACCAGCGAACGCCGGGTTTTTTCTTTTTGTTGCGCTCTTACGCCCATCACGTTGTCTGAATCCTTCCATAAGCCCTTCCGGCACTATACCAGAGATCAGAACCAATCGGTTTACACTGGATTGTGAATGATTGTTTACGAGCTGTTTCTGCTTTTATGCCGCAAAAAAGCACAACGATAATTGGGTTAAAGCGCGGCAAATGTTATCATCGTGTTTATTTTATGTATAAAACAGGTGAGTAATGCCATGTCACACTCTTGGGATTATGATGCAATTGTGATTGGTTCCGGTCCTGGCGGAGAAGGTGCCGCCATGGGGCTGGTGAAACAGGGAGCACGCGTTGCCGTCATTGAGCGCTACCATAACGTTGGCGGCGGTTGTACCCACTGGGGTACCATCCCGTCCAAAGCCCTCCGCCATGCCGTCAGCCGTATTATCGAGTTTAACCAAAATCCCCTCTACAGCGACCATTCCCGTCTTCTTCGTTCTTCCTTCGCCGACATCCTGAACCATGCCGACAGCGTCATTAACCAGCAAACCCATATGCGTCAGGGTTTCTATGAGCGTAACCACTGTGAAATCCTGCAGGGTAATGCCCATTTTGTTGATGAACACACTATCGCGCTGGAATGCCACGACGGTACCGTGGAAACGGTGACGGCGGAAAAGTTCGTGATTGCCTGCGGTTCACGCCCGTACCATCCGGCAGACGTTGACTTCCATCACCCGCGCATTTATGACAGCGACTCGATCCTTAGCCTGCACCACGAACCGCGCCATGTGATCATTTATGGGGCCGGGGTGATCGGCTGCGAATATGCGTCGATCTTCCGCGGAATGGAAGTGAAGGTGGATCTGATCAACACCCGCGATCGCCTGCTGGCGTTTCTCGATCAGGAGATGTCCGACTCCCTCTCCTATCACTTCTGGAATAGCGGCGTGGTCATTCGCCACAATGAAGAGTACGAAAAGATTGAGGGCGTGGATGACGGCGTCATCATGCACCTGAAATCCGGCAAAAAGCTAAAAGCGGACTGCCTGCTGTACGCTAACGGCCGCACCGGGAATACCGACTCTCTGGCGCTGGAAAATATCGGCCTGCAAACGGATAGCCGCGGTCAGTTGAAGGTCAACAGCATGTATCAAACCGCCCTGCCGCATATTTATGCCGTCGGCGATGTGATTGGCTACCCGAGCCTGGCCTCGGCCGCCTACGACCAGGGGCGCATCGCTGCCCAGGCGCTGGTGAAAGGCGAAGCCTCGGCGCATCTGATTGAAGATATCCCTACCGGTATTTACACCATTCCGGAAATCAGCTCCGTTGGCAAAACCGAGCAGCAATTGACGGCCATGAAAGTGCCTTACGAGGTAGGGCGCGCGCAGTTCAAGCATCTGGCGCGTGCGCAGATTGTCGGCATGAGCGTCGGTACGCTGAAGATCCTGTTTCATCGCGAAACGAAAGAGATCCTTGGGATTCATTGCTTTGGCGAGCGCGCGGCCGAAATTATTCACATCGGCCAGGCGATAATGGAGCAGAAAGGCGGTGGTAACACCATTGAGTACTTCGTTAACACCACCTTTAACTACCCGACGATGGCGGAAGCCTATCGGGTAGCCGCGTTAAATGGCTTAAACCGCCTGTTTTAACGCGGTGTCGAAATGGCCATCCATCTTCCCGCGGATGGCCTCTGCCAGATGTTCATAGCGGCTACGCAGCGGCGAACCCGGGCGATAAACCAGCCCCACGGTACGTCTCGGTTCCGGCTTGATACAGGGCACATAGACCACGCCATCGCGCTTTCTCTCCTGCGGCACGGCTAAGGCTGGCAGCAGCGTGATGCCGCTACCGGCAGCCACCATGTTACGCAACGTTTCGAGGCTGGTCGCCCGGAAATGCGTATCCTCGTCGGCGCCCGCTTCAAAGCAAAAGCCCATCGCCTGATCGCGCAGGCAGTGGCCGTCTTCCAGCATCAGCAGCTTTTCACCGGCCAGGTCCGACATCGGCACGCACTCGCGGTTAGCCCACGGGTGATCTTCGTAGATAGCCAGCATCATGGGCTCATCAAACAGCGGCACCTCAATAAACGCTTCGCTCTCTTTGACCAGCGCCAGAATCGCGCAGTCGAGCTTACCGCTATCAAGCTGCGCTAAAAGCTGATGGGTTTGTGCTTCATGCAGATACATTTCCAGCTTGGGAAAGGTCTGATGCAGCATCGGGATAATCAACGGCAGCAGATAAGGGCCAATCGTCGGGATCAGTCCAATATGCAGCGGCCCGGACATGGTCTCTCCCTGCTGGCTTGCCATTTCCTTCAGCACTTTGACTTCGCGTAGCACGGTACGCGCCTGATCCACCAGCAGCAGCCCTGCCTGGGTGAACAGAACCTTACGGCTGGTGCGTTCCAGCAACATCACACCGAGCTCATCCTCCAGCTTACGGATTTGTCCGCTAAGCGTAGGTTGGCTGACGTGACAAGAATCCGCCGCGCGGCGGAAGTGGCGGTGTTCGGCTAGCGCTACCAGATATTCAAGATCGCGAATATTCATTATTCATCCTCCATCGCCACGATAGTCCATGGCGATAGATAGAATAGCAACGAACGATTATCCCTATCAAGGTTTCTGTTCAATAATAAACCCATAAATGAGGAAAACTGCAGAAAATCATCGCGCTTCCTCACAGTTTTCTACCCGGATAACTAAAGCCAACGTGAACTTTTGCGGACCTTGTGTCCGCTTTTTTTTGTATAAAAAAAGCCCGGGGTTACCCGAGCTTCGTTTATTTACCGCCTTAAAAGCAGCCCCGCAGGCGAATCACACCAGGCGCTGTTTAGCGTCGGCAATCGCCTGAGCCACCTGCTGAGGAGAAACGCCGCCTTTAGCCGCACGCTTATCCAGACACGACTGCAGCGCCAGAATCGGATAGACGTCATCCGCAATCACGGAGCTAAATTTCTGCAAATCGGCCAGAGGCAGATCCTCCAGCGGCTTGCCCTGGGCAATGGCTTCCACTACCGCTTCACCGACAATATGGTGCGCTTCACGGAACGGCACACCTTTAGCAACCAGATAATCCGCCAGTTCGGTGGCATTCGCATAGCCCTGCTGCGCCGCTTCTTCACAGCGCGGGCGTTTTACCTGAATACCGTCAAGCACCAGTGCCGCCATATGCATGCAGTCGAGCCAGGTATCAAGCGCGTCAAACAGCCCTTCTTTATCTTCCTGCATATCTTTGTTGTAGGCCAGCGGCAGCCCCTTGAGGGTCATCATCATGCCGGTCAGCGCGCCCTGCACGCGGCCGCATTTACCACGGATCAGCTCCAGCGCATCCGGGTTTTTCTTCTGCGGCATCAGGGATGAGCCAGAAGTCACGCGGTCAGAAAGCTCAACAAAACCCGCTTCGCCGGTATTGAAGAAGATCAGATCTTCGGCAAAACGCGACAGGTGGACCATACCGATTGAGGCATCGGACAGCAGTTCCAGTACGTGATCGCGATCGGACACGCTGTCCAGGCTATTGCGGGTCGCCGATGCGAAGCCCAGCCAGCCGGCAAGCTGTTCACGATCGATTTCATAGGCAGTACCCGCCAGCGCTCCGCAGCCCAGCGGGCTGACGTCCAGACGTTTAAGCGCATCCTGCAGACGGCTTTCATCTCGTGCCAGCATTTCAACATAGGCCAGACACCAGTGGGCAAACGTCACCGGCTGCGCGCGCTGCAGGTGGGTATAGCCCGGCATGACGGCGTCCTGGTTATTCTCAGCCGTCTCGACCAGCGCGCTTTGTAGCTGACGATTCGCCGACAGCAGTTCCACAACGGTATCTTTGCACCACAGCTTCAGGTCTGTCGCCACCTGGTCATTACGGCTACGCCCGGTGTGCAACTTTTTGCCCAGTTGGCCGACCTTGTCGATCAGCTTACCTTCTACCCAGCTATGAATATCTTCCGCATCGCTTTCGAGGATCTGCTGCGGGTTAGCCCGCACGTCTTCCAGCAGAATGTTCAGCGCCTCTTCCAGCTGCTGTTGTTCATCAGCGGTCAAAACGCCAACCGTCACCAGCGCTTTGGACCAGGCAACAGAGCCAACGATATCCTGCTCCGCCAGGCGATAGTCAAAGCGCAAAGAGTCGTTGAACTGTTTGAACCGCTGATCCGCTGCCTGAGTAAAACGCCCACCCCAAAGTGCCATAACATGCTTCCTTAATATCTTTGAATTTTATTGCCCGGCGGCGCTACGCTTACCGGGCCGACAAAATGATAAATTGATTATGCGAGAATACGCGTGCCGATCGGCGTGCCGTTAAACAACGCAGGGAGCTGCTCCGCGTGACGCCAGGAGGCGATATCGACCGGGCGGCCTAATGTCCACGCCGCGTCCAGGGCCGCATTCACTTTGACGATCATGCCGTCGGTGATAATGCCCTGCTCGATCAGCTGTTCAGCCTTCTCGGCGGTCATTTCCGCAATGCGCTGCCCTTTGCCATCTAGAATGCCGCTTACATCAGACAGCAGAATCAGGTCTGCGCCGAGCGTTGCCGCCAGCGCGGTCGCCGCCTGGTCGGCGTTGACGTTCATCAACTCGCCTTCATCGGTGACGCCGATAGAGCTAACGACCGGCATATAACCGCCCGCCAGCAGCGAGTTAATCAGCGCCGGAGAACCCGGCTGAGCGTATCCGACATGACCAAGTTCTTCATCAAGCTGCGTCACTTTGACGCTATCGCCGTCACCAAGGAATAGCCCAACGGCAGCCAGTCCATGCTTCTTCGCCCACGCCAGCAGCGTTTTGTTGGCGGTTCCCGCCAGCGCGCCGGTAATAATGTCGATCTGATCCGCCGGCGTGACCCGCAGACCGTTTTTCTTGTACACCGGCAGGTTGAGCTGCTTCATGAGTTCATCCACCACGCAGCCGCCGCCGTGCACAATAATCAGCGGGCGCTGATGGGATTCGCGGTAGTTCACCAGTGCCGTAAACAAGCGCTCAAGCGCTTCTTCGCTGTCCAGCAGGACGCCGCCAAGTTTGATAATTAAAGGATTCATCATCACACCTTAAATAAGAGACTGCGTCTCAGCGAAGCCGAAACGAATATTTGCGCACTGCACGGCCTGCGCGGCCGCGCCTTTCAGCAGGTTATCTTCCGCCGCCACCACGATGATATGTTCATCCTGGACCGCAAAACCGATATCACAGAATGGCAGACCCACGACATTTTTCAATGCAGGGACACCTTTATCGTATAAACGTACCAGCGGTTTTTCCGCATAGGCCTGCTGGAACACCGCCGCCACCTGCTCTTTGCTCACGCCGGGTTTTAGACGGCAGGTGATGGTCTCCAGAATTCCGCGCTTAAAATTGCCCAGATGCGGAGTAAAAATCACGTCCGCGCCCAGGTGGGTTGAAATTTCCGGGTGATGACGGTGGTTGAAAACGCCGTAGGGTTGCAGGCTGACTTCGCAGAAGCTATTGCCGATAGAGGCTTTACGCCCGGCGCCGCTTACCCCGCTGGTCGCGTTGATCACCGGCCACTGGTTAAGATCCAGCAGCCCCGCCTCGATCAGCGGTTTTAACGATAGCTGAGCCGCCGTCGGGTAGCAGCCCGGTACGGCGATCAGATTGGCTTCTTTTAGCTTTTCGACGCTCCACTCGGCCAGGCCGTAAACCGCCTGCTCCAACAGTTCAGGGTACTGATGAGTGAAACCGTAATATTTTTCATAGAAGGCGCCGTCATTCACGCGGAACGCCCCGGAGAGATCGAACACGACGCAGCCTGCGGCGAGGAACTGCGGCGCCAGGTCATGGCTCACCTCGTGCGCGGTGGCGAGGAAAACCACATCCACTCCGGCGCTAAACTCGCTGATATCGGACATCGGCTGCAGCGGCAGATCGACAATGCCTTTCAGCTGCGGATGCAAATCGGAAACTAATTTTCCCGCATCATTGCTTTGCGCGGAGACCGTCAATGCGGTTATGGTCATATGAGGATGGCGATTTACATAGGCCACTAGCTCTGCGCCGGCATAACCGCTGGCGCCCACAATCAGCGTGTTCAACATTGGGGCTCTTCACCTTCTTGCTTACGTATATTTGCCCTGGAAGACCGTTGCCTTCCCCACCCTGTTGAGCCGTAAGAGCATCATCCTTATATTCGATGGGTTTTCTTACGCTCAACGATAATGTATTTTTATTCACAAATAATGCATGAATATTGATACTATCACGACCCGAGGTGTGTCAACAATGAAAAACAAATTACCGCCCTTTATCGAGATTTACCGCGCGCTGATCGCCACACCTTCCATCAGCGCAACCGAAGAGGCGCTGGATCAGAGCAATGAGTCTTTAATCAATTTACTGGCTGGCTGGTTCCGTGATATCGGCTTTAATGTTGAAGTTCAGCCGGTACCAGACACGCGCAATAAATTCAACCTGCTGGCCAGCAGCGGCCACGGCGCTGGCGGCCTGCTGCTTGCCGGGCACACCGATACCGTCCCGTTTGATGATGGCCGCTGGACCCGCGACCCTTTTACCCTGACCGAGCACGACAATAAGCTGTACGGTCTCGGCACCGCGGATATGAAAGGCTTCTTCGCTTTTATTCTCGACGCCCTGCGCGACGTTGACGTCACTCAGCTGAAAAAGCCGCTCTATATTCTGGCGACGGCCGATGAAGAGACCAGCATGGCCGGCGCCCGCTACTTCGCCGAGACGACCCAACTGCGACCGGACTGCGCCATTATCGGTGAGCCCACGTCGCTGCAGCCGATACGCGCGCACAAAGGCCACATGTCCAACGCGGTTCGCATTCAGGGGCAGTCGGGCCACTCCAGCGACCCGGCACGCGGCGTCAACGCGATTGAACTGATGCACGACGCCATTGGCCGCATTATGCAGCTGCGCGACGACTTAAAAGAGCGTTATCACTATGCCGCCTTTACCGTTCCCTGGCCGACGCTCAACCTCGGCGCCATCCACGGCGGCGATGCCTCCAACCGCATTTGCGCCTGCTGCGAACTGCACATGGATATTCGTCCGCTGCCCGGAATGACGCTCAACGATCTCAACGGGCTGCTGAACGAGGCGCTGGCGCCGGTGAGCGAGCGCTGGCCTGGCCGCCTGACCGTTTCTGAACTGCATCCGCCGATCCCCGGTTACGAATGTCCGCCGGACCATAAGCTGGTTGAGGTCGTAGAAAAACTCCTCGGCGCGCAAACCGACGTGGTGAACTACTGTACCGAAGCGCCGTTTATTCAGACTCTCTGCCCGACGCTGGTGTTAGGCCCGGGCTCTATCAACCAGGCCCATCAGCCGGATGAGTACCTGGAAACGCGCTTTATTAAGCCGACCCGCGAGCTCATCACTCAGGTGGTCCACCATTTTTGCTGGCATTAAATACGCATTCTCTCGGGCGATTTCATCCGCGCGAGAGGGTGACAATTATCACATTTTCATAAGCAACACTTATCAAGCGACCTCCGAGTTAAATTTCGCAAATTGCCGCCATTTATTCGTTTGCTGAAGCGATTTCGCAACAATTGACGTGGGGGTTTTTACGTGGCTTTATAAAAGACGGTTGCTTATCCACTGCTCAAATTATCGAGCGCCGGATATAACAAAATAAAATGAGATGGGGTGTCTGGGGTAACATGAACGAACAATATTCCGCTTTGCGTAGTAATGTCAGTATGCTCGGTAAGGTGCTGGGCGACACCATCAAGGATGCGCTAGGAGAAAACATTCTTGATCGTGTCGAAACTATCCGTAAGTTGTCCAAATCTTCTCGCGCTGGCAATGAAGCCAACCGCCAGGAACTGCTCACCACGTTGCAAAACTTGTCCAACGACGAGCTACTGCCGGTGGCGCGCGCCTTTAGCCAGTTTCTGAACCTGGCGAATACCGCTGAGCAATACCACAGCATTTCGCCAAAAGGCGAAGCGGCCAGTAATCCGGAAGTGATTGCCCGCACCCTGAGAAAGCTTAAAGAGCAACCCAACCTCAACGAAACCATTATTAAGCAAGCCGTTGAATCCCTGTCGCTGGAACTGGTGCTGACCGCGCACCCGACCGAAATCACGCGTCGTACGCTGATCCATAAGATGGGTGAAATCAACAGCTGCCTGAAGCAGCTCGATAACAACGACATTGCGGACTATGAACGTCATCAGGTCATGCGCCGTCTGCGCCAGCTGATTGCCCAGTCGTGGCACACCGATGAAATCCGCAAACATCGCCCGACCCCAGTGGATGAAGCGAAATGGGGCTTCGCAGTTGTTGAAAATAGCCTGTGGGAAGGCGTACCGAACTACCTGCGCGAGCTGAATGAACAGCTGGAAGACAACCTGAACTATCGGCTGCCGGTCGACTTTGTTCCGGTTCGCTTTACTTCCTGGATGGGCGGCGACCGCGACGGCAACCCGAACGTGACTGCCGACATTACCCGCCACGTCCTGCTACTCAGCCGCTGGAAAGCAACCGATCTGTTCCTGAAAGACGTCCAGGTGCTGATTTCCGAGCTATCAATGGTCGAGTGCACCGATGAGCTGCGCGATCTGGCAGGCGCGGAAGGCGCGCAGGAACCCTATCGTTACCTGATGAAAAAGCTGCGCACGCAGCTGATGGAGACGCAGGCCTGGCTGGAAGCGCGCCTGAAAGGGCAGAAACTGCCGAAACCAGCGGGTCTTATCACGCAAAACGAGCAGTTGTGGGAACCGCTTTACGCCTGTTACCAATCGCTGCAAGCCTGCGGCATGGGCATTATCGCCAACGGCGAGCTGCTCGACACCCTGCGCCGCGTAAAAGCCTTTGGCGTACCGCTGGTGCGTATCGATATCCGTCAGGAAAGCACCCGCCACACCGAAGCGCTGGGCGAAATGACCCGCTATCTCGGCATCGGCGACTATGAAAGCTGGTCAGAAGCCGATAAGCAGGCCTTCCTGATCCGCGAACTGAACTCTAAACGCCCTCTGCTGCCGCGCCAGTGGGAGCCAAGCGAAGAAACTCGCGAAGTGCTTGAGACGTGCAAAGTCATCTCCGAGGCGCCGCGCGGCTCGATTGCGGCCTACGTGATTTCAATGGCCAAAACGCCGTCAGACGTCCTGGCAGTACATCTGCTGCTGAAAGAGGCTGGCATCGGCTTCGCGCTGCCGGTCGCCCCGCTGTTCGAAACCCTGGACGACCTGAATAACGCCGACGACGTCATGACCCAACTGCTGAATATCGACTGGTATCGCGGCTTTATCCAGGGCAAACAGATGGTCATGATTGGCTATTCCGACTCGGCGAAAGATGCGGGCGTGATGGCCGCCTCCTGGGCGCAGTACCAGGCGCAGGACGCCTTAATTAAGACCTGTGAAAAAGCCGGTATTGAGCTGACCCTGTTCCACGGTCGCGGTGGTTCTATCGGTCGCGGCGGCGCGCCGGCGCACGCGGCCCTGCTCTCTCAGCCTCCGGGAAGCCTGAAAGGCGGCCTGCGCGTCACCGAACAGGGCGAGATGATCCGCTTTAAATACGGCCTGCCGGAAGTCACCATCAGCAGCCTATCGCTTTATACTAGCGCGATTCTGGAAGCCAACCTGCTGCCGCCGCCGGAGCCCAAAGCGCAATGGCGCGATATCATGGCCGAGCTATCAGATGTCTCCTGCGAGATGTACCGCGGCTACGTGCGTGAAAATAAAGATTTTGTTCCTTACTTCCGTTCCGCAACGCCGGAGCAGGAGCTGGGTAAACTGCCGCTGGGCTCGCGTCCGGCAAAACGTCGCCCGACCGGCGGCGTCGAGTCGCTGCGCGCCATTCCGTGGATCTTCGCGTGGACGCAAAACCGCCTGATGCTGCCAGCCTGGCTGGGCGCCGGCGCCGCGCTGCAAAAAGTCGTTGAAGGCGGCAAGCAGAGCGAGCTGGAAAGCATGTGCCGCGACTGGCCGTTCTTCTCTACCCGCCTCGGCATGCTGGAGATGGTCTACTCAAAAGCCGACCTGTGGCTGGCGGAATATTACGATCAGCGTCTGGTGAAACCGGAACTATGGAAGCTCGGTGAAGAGCTGCGCCAACTGCTGTCCGCCGATATCAACGTGGTGCTGGCAATCGCCAACGACTCCCACCTGATGGCCGACCTGCCGTGGATCGCGGAGTCCATCCAGCTGCGTAATATCTATACCGACCCGTTAAACGTGCTCCAGGCCGAGCTGCTCCATCGTTCACGCCTGGCGGAAGAGAAAGGTGAAAAACCGGATCCGCGCGTTGAACAAGCGCTGATGGTCACTATCGCCGGCGTTGCGGCAGGCATGCGTAACACCGGCTAGTTCGCCTTGCGGAACCTGTAGCCCGGCTAAGCGTAGCGCGAGCCGGGTTAAAAACCGTAGCTCCGGTAAGCATCACGTTTACCGGAGCTATTTTTTATTAGTGGTGCAGCATTTCGTCGACAATCTGCTCTTTGTGCAGCGCATAAGGATAGTAGGTTGGCCAGTTATCCATCTCTTTCAGCAGCGCGTCCTGGGACTCATCGCCCATGAAGATGTGGAAATGCTGGGACTTGCGCGGCGCGATAGTATGATCGCTAAACTGAACAAACTTCGGCGCTTTTGAATCCGCCTGCTGGCATTCGAACAGGTAGCGCACGCCTTTTTTACCGGATGCGTAGGTCAGAATTTTGTAACCGGAATAGCTGTACTTACAGGCGTTGACGGTTTTCCCGACGTGAAACTCCATGACGTTATCCTCGATACCAATTTGGTCGACATCGGTAGCGTAGCCCTTCTTATAATATTCCCGATATTCCGCCACGCTTTTACCGGCCTTTTTGGCCTTCTGCTCCAGAACCGGATCTAAATCCCCGTTCAGCAGATAGGGGTTAACCGACTGCCAGATCCCCTCCCAGTCGCTCAGCGCCCTGTCCTTTACGTCCTGGTCGGCAAAAATACCTTCGCTCGCCTTTTGTTCCGCTTCGGTCAGCGCCGGGCCATGGCCAGGGTGACCGTGGGCAAAAGCCTGGCTGCTCGCCATTACCATGCCAATGCCAAACGCCAGCGCGGAAATCTTTTTGGTCATCACTCTCTCCTGAGTTTAGGTTTGCAATAATATGTTACGATATAACATATCAATCAAATCTTACAATACTCTTCGCAGAAAAACCGCGCGGCTTTTCCCTCTGTCAGTTTGTTAGGTATGATGAAAAGAGATCGCATTACGCGGAGAGAGAATGAATAGCGATATTAATCAGGCCATTGATTCTTTTATTAAAGGCCCAGCGGTAATCGGCAAAATCCGCTTTTCCACAGAGACCAGACCGGCTTCTGAGAATGCGCTATGCGTCGATTTTCCGCGCCTCGAAATCATGCTTGCAGGCCAGCTTCACGATCCAGCGATTAATGCCGAACGCACCCAGCTCATGCCGCACGATGTGCTGTATATTCCCGCTGGCGGATGGAATGACCCGCAATGGATGACGCCCTCCACTCTGCTCACTATTTTATTTGGTAAACAGCAGCTGGAATTCGTCCTGCGCCACTGGGACGGCAGCGCGCTTAACGTGCTGGATAAACAGCAGGTTCCACGCCGCGGTCCCCGGGTCGGCTCTTTTCTGCTGCAGGCATTGAATGAAATGCAGATGCAGCCGCGGGAGCAGTACACGGCCCGCTTTATCGTCACCAGCCTGCTCAGCCACTGTGCCGATCTGCTGGGCAGCCAGGTACAAACCTCATCGCGCAGCCAGGCGCTTTTTGAAGCGATTCGTAAGCATATTGACGCCCACTTTGCCGACCCATTAACCCGGGAGTCGGTGGCGCAGGCGTTTTATCTCTCGCCAAACTATCTATCCCATCTGTTCCAGAAATGCGGGCCAATGGGCTTTAACGAGTATCTGAATCACATCCGCCTGGAGCAGGCCCGAATGCTGTTAAAAGGTCACGATATGAAAGTAAAAGATATCGCCCACGCGTGCGGTTTCGCCGACAGCAACTACTTCTGCCGCCTGTTCCGCAAAAACACCGAACGCTCGCCGTCAGAGTATCGCCGTCAATATCATAGCCAGCTGACGGAAAAAACGGCCTCAGCAAAAAACTAGATTTTTGTGTGTTAAACCTGATTTTTGTGCGCACTTTTACTTCCGCTTTAATCCGTATTACGGGATAAACGTGATCTAAATCATTCTTACTCATAATGCGTACATTTATCCAGTTTTTGGCAAATTTGTCATCTGGCGACCCTTCGAGTGAAAGCCGTATTCTTACCTCAACGACACTACCGAATTATGTACTGAGGAAAGAATCATGGAACTCTATCTGGACACCGCAAACGTAGCAGAAGTTGAACGCCTGGCGCGTATCTACCCGCTGGCCGGCGTGACCACCAACCCGAGCATTATCGCTGCCGGTAAAACGCCGGTTTGGGATGTTCTGCCGCGCCTGCAAAAAGCCGTCGGCCCGGAAGGTATTTTGTTCGCCCAGACCATGAGCCGCGACGCGCAGGGCATGGTGGAAGAAGCCAAACGCCTGAGCAACGCCGTCCCCGGTATCGTGGTAAAAATCCCGGTCACTGCCGAAGGCCTTGCCGCTATCAAATTGTTGAAAAAAGAAGGCATCCCTACACTTGGCACGGCGGTCTACAGCGCCTCTCAGGGCCTGCTGGCCGCGCTGGCCGGGGCAAAATATGTTGCCCCTTACGTAAACCGCGTCGATGCCCAGGGCGGTGACGGCATCCGCATGGTCCAGGAGCTGCAGTCCCTGCTGGAACTGCATGCGCCGGAAAGCAAAGTGCTAGCCGCCAGCTTCAAAACTCCACGCCAGGCGCTGGATTGCCTGTTAGCCGGTTGCGAAGCTATCACCCTTCCGTTAGATGTAGCGCAACAAATGCTCGGTGCCCCTGCGGTAGAGTCAGCCATTGAGAAGTTTGAGCAGGACTGGAATAACGCCTTTGGAACTCTGAACCTGTAACCCGATCGGCGAGCCGCCCAGGGGGGTGGCATCACGGTCATCCAGGAGGAATAGAAATGGATCGCATTATTCAATCACCCGGTAAGTATATTCAGGGCGCAGACGCAATGACTCGCCTTGGCGGCTACCTCAAACCGCTGGCTGAACGCTGGCTCATCGTTGGCGATAAATTCGTACTCGGTTTTGCCGAAGAAAAACTGCGTAAAAGCCTGGCGGATGCTGGGCTGGTCGGTGAAATCGCTCCGTTTGGCGGTGAATGCTCACACAATGAAATCAATCGCTTGCGTGGTATCGCCGATTCTGTCCAATGCACAGCCGTGCTCGGTATCGGCGGCGGCAAGACGCTGGATACCGCAAAAGCATTAGCACATTTTATGAATCTTCCGGTGGTTATTGCGCCGACGATTGCTTCCACCGATGCGCCGTGCAGTGCGCTCTCGGTCATTTATTCCGATGATGGCGAGTTTGATAGCTATCTGATGCTGCCGCGCAACCCGAACATGGTTATTGTTGACTCGCAAATCGTAGCTGGGGCCCCGGCACGCCTGCTGGCAGCCGGTATCGGCGACGCGCTGGCGACCTGGTTTGAAGCGCGTGCCTGCTCCCGCAGCGGCGCGACCACCATGGCTGGCGGTAAATGCACCCAGGCGGCGCTGGCGCTGGCTGAACTGTGCTACAACACGCTGATTGAAGAGGGTGAAAAAGCCATGCTGGCGGCAGAGCAGCACGTTGTGACGCCTGCGCTGGAACGGGTGATTGAAGCTAACACCTACCTGAGCGGCGTCGGGTTTGAAAGCGGCGGCCTGGCGGCTGCGCACGCTATTCACAACGGTCTGACCGCTATTCCGGACGCTCACCACTACTATCATGGTGAAAAAGTGGCTTTCGGTACGCTTACGCAGCTGGTACTGGAAAACGCGCCGGTGGAAGAGATCGAAACCGTAGCAGCGCTGTGCCATAGCGTCGGGCTGCCTATCACCCTGGCGCAGTTGGATATTAAAACCGATATCCCGGGCAAAATGCGTACCGTCGCGGAAGCCGCCTGCGCGGAAGGTGAGACCATCCACAATATGCCCGGCGGCGCGACGCCGGATCAGGTCTATGCGGCGCTTCTGGTCGCCGACCAATACGGTCAACGCTTCCTGCAAGAGTGGGAATAACCTCTGCACACACCTGCTTCGGTGGGTGTGTTCTTTCATGTTCTTTTCATCCCCCATTGTCAGCCTGAATGATGTGTTTTATAGTGCGATTTTCCTCCGGGTGTATCGTAGACATGCAATCATCAGATCGAAGAATGAGCATTTATGCCATTCTGCAACAGGACAAAAAAGTCGTCGTCAATGAACTCGCCGAAAAGTTCGGCGTCACCAAAATGACCATCCGTCGCGACCTGTCTTTCTTTGAAAAACAAGGTATTGTAAAAACAACCTACGGCGGGGCCTATTTGACAAGCGGTGCCAGCGTCGAGCCCAGTTTCCAGCTCAAATCAATACAGATGGTCGATGACAAGCATCTGATTGGCCAGAAAGCCGCCGAACTGGTTGAGGATGGCGATACGATTATTATCGATTGCGGTACCACGCCACTGGCCCTGGCACAGTTTATTTTTGATAAAAAAATCATGGTGATAACGAATTCCGTTCCAGTAGTTAATCTATTGAAAGGGAGAAAAAATATTAAATTAATCGTGGCACCTGGTGAGTACGAGGACGATACCCAAGGGATGATCTCCTTCAGCACCGCTGATTTCTTTCGTAATATCCATGCCGATAAGGTCTTCCTCAGTACTCAGGGTATTAACGAACTGGGAGAACTGACGGTACCCAAAATGACCGATGCCCACGTCAAGCAAGCGCTGATGCGTGCTGGAAGGCAAAAAATACTACTGGCAGACAGAAGCAAGTTTGGCCAAACATTTCTTGCTGGCCACGCTCGTCTGGCTGACCTCGACCTCGTTATCAGCCAGACCGACCTCCCCAACGACACCCTCTCTCTGATTAAAACGCAAAACGTACAGCTATTGCTGGCAGATACTCACTCCTGATCGCACAGACGTCTGACAACAGGCGTCTGTGTTTTTTTGCACCCTTATAATGTTCCATTTGGATTCATTAAAGCCAAAAGAAACAAAATAGATCATTTTTTTATTGACAAAAGAACACCTCAGGCGTGGAATAGGGATACCCACTCCAGAATTGAGGTCTTTATGAACGGATTACTGAGCTTCAAACCCACCAACAACGATTGTGATTTCAATCGTATCGCCAAAAAACAAGATCAGATGTTCCACCGCGTGGCGACCATTTGCCCGGAACGCGCGGAGATCATCACCGAATCCTTCAAACGTTCTGAGGGTAAATCCATTGTGATTCGCCGGGCGTTAGCGATGGCCGATATTCTGGAAAAGATGACTATCTATATCGAACCGGACATGCTGATCGTCGGTAATCAGGCAAGCGCCAATTTTGCCGCCCCGGTGTTCCCGGAATACTCGTTTAACTGGGTCATTGACGAGCTGGACGAGTTCGATAAACGTTCAGGCGACAGCTTTCAGGTTGCTGAAGAAACCAAAGCACGCTTGCGTGTGCTGCAGGATTATTGGCAGGGGAAAACACACCAGGATGAAGTGTTGACTAACCTACCGCAAATAAACCGCCTGGCAGAAAAACAGGGGGTACTACACCGCGGCGGTATCAGTATGTCTGGCGATGGCCATATCATTCCGAACCATGACTTTGTACTGGAAGTCGGCTACGGTGGGATGCGTGATATCGCAAAACAACATCTGGCGGAAGACCAGGACCTGACTGAAGAACAGACGGATTTCTACCAGGCGGTCATCATCACCATGGATGCGGCGCTGCATTACTGCAAACGCTTCTCTCTGTTGGCAAAAGAAGAGGCGGAAAAAACCGCCGATGCTAAACGCCGTAACGAACTACTGACGATGAGCGAAATGTTCGCTCACCTGATGGAAGGCAAAGCACAAAGCTTCTACGAAGCGGTAGAAACCGTCTACCTGACTCACCTGCTAATGATGATCGAAAGTAACGGTCATTCCTTCTCTTTCGGCCGTTTTGACCAGTACATCTGGCCGTTCTACGAGGCGGATATCAACTCCGGAAAAATCAGCAAAGAAAAAGCGCTGGAGATCCTGACCCACTTCTTCATCATGACCAACAGTCTGAATAAAGTGCGCCCGTGGGGCCACACGCAGTACAGCGGCGGCTACCCGCTTTACTCCAACCTGATGGTTGGCGGTATGAAGCCGGACGGCACCGACGGTACCAACGACCTCTCTTATTTATCGCTGGAAGCCATGGCATTGACCGGCCTGCCAGAGCCAAACCTGAGCGTACGTTTCTCTAAAGATACCCCGCACTCGCTGATGCAGGATTCAGCAAAACTGATCCGTAAAGGATTCGGCATGCCGTCCATCTTCTGCGACGAAGTGGTTATCCCGGCGATGATGACTCTCGGCCTGACGGAAGAAGTCGCGCGTGAATATGCCTCAATGGGTTGTGTCGAAACCGCGATTCCGGGGCGCTGGGGCCATCGAGCCACCGGGATGACCTACGTAAACTTCGGCAAAATTCTTGAACTGGTGATGAACAACGGCTGCGACCCGGCAACTGGCGTACAGCTGGTCAAAGTCAACGGTAAGGAAGGTCGTGAGATTAATTATGAATCTTATGATGAAGTCTGGGCCGCGTGGAATCAGCTGCTGGAATTCTACTCCGATCTGGCTGTTGATTGTGACCTGGTCTGCGACCGTGCGCTGAAATATCACGATGCCGACGCCTTTGCTTCTGCCACCATCAACTGCTCGCTGGAGCGCGGCAAAACCCTGAAAAATGGCGGCGCTGAATATGACTTCGTTAGCTCATCCAATATCGGTCCATCAGTGGTTGGCGACAGTCTGGCAGCGGTGAAAAAGCTGGTCTTTGATGACAAGGTGTTGACACTGAAGCAGCTTCGCGATGCGATGGACTGCAACTTTGAAGGCATCGAAGGCGCCCGCGTGCGTAAACTGTGCCGTAACGCGCCGAAGTTCGGTAACGATATCGACTACGTTGATCACATCGTCGCCGACGTATTCGAGTCCTACCTGAAGCTGCTGCCGAAATACAAAACCGACCGTTTCGGTAAGGGACCGAAGGGCTGTGGGTACACCATGTCCACCTCCAATATCACTTCATATGTACCAAACGGTTTTGACGTTGGCGCAACTCCGGATGGCCGCCTGGCCACTCTACCGCTGAACGAAGGCGCATCACCATGCCTTGGCGCGGACAAAGAAGGCCCGACTGCGGTGATCAACTCCGTCGCGAAACTGCCTAACCAGAAAATCGCCGGTGGCCAGCTGCTGAACATGAAATTTACACCGAGCGCGCTGGAAGGCGACGATAATCTGGAGAAATTCACTCATTTCATGGAAGCCAGTCGCGAGAAAAATATCTTCCATAACCAGTTCAACATCATCGATTCGAATCTTTTACGCGCGGCTAAAGAGCGCCCGGAAGATTATCCGAATCTGATGGTCCGCGTTGCGGGTTACTGCGCTCTGTTCTCGACGCTGATGCCGGAAGCGCAGGACGCGATTATTGCCCGCACAGAACTGGCCTGGTAGATATCCCGACATACTTCGAGTTGCAGTTACGTTGTTAAGGACGCTTATAGCGTCCTTATCCTGCCCCCCGAATTATTTAGGGTATATATGGAGGTAATATGAGAACTGGCCTGATTTCACGCATTCAGCGTTACTCGACCAAAGACGGTCCAGGAATACGTAGTACCGTATTTATGCAGCAATGTAATTTACGCTGCCAGTGGTGTGCGAATCCGGAGACTATCAGACCAGGTTTCAACGTTTTCTGGTTTAAGGAACGCTGCCGCCAGTGTGGCACCTGCGCTAAGGCCGCAGTCAATAACACCATTACCATGGCGACACCGGGTAACGGCGTGAATATCGATCGAAAAAACTGTACCAACCTGCTGGATATGGTCGATATGTGCCCCTATGACGGTTACGAAAAAGTGGGTAAGGAGATGTCCTCCCACGAGTTGGCCAATCTGCTGCTGCGCGATAAATCATTTTACGACTCCAGCCACGGTGGCGTTACTTTTTCCGGCGGCGAGCCTGCACTGCAGGCTGAGTTCGTCAGGGAGACGGCTCTACTGTTAAAAGAGGCGGATGTGCACGTTTGCCTTGATACTGCCGGGCATATTCGCTGGGAGAAACTGCGCCCGCTGATTGAAGCGGTCGATCTGGTCTCTTACGATTTTAAGGCCTTTGATGCCGAGACGCATCTCGCCTGTACCGGCGTAGATAATCGGTTGATCCTTGAAAATGCCAAAGCGATCGCGGCGATGGGAACCCCCATGCTTGCGCGCATGGTCATTGTCCCCACACGTAATGACGATCCGGAAGATATCCGTCAACGCCTGGATTTTATCCGCAAGCTGGGCGCTGCGGTTCAGCAGGTCGATATTCTGGAATATCACATCTACGGTGTTGGAAAGTATCAAAAACTTGGCATGCCCTATCTTCTGAATAATATTCCTGGCTGCCAGCGAGAAATGACAGAGCAAATAAAACATTACGCCGAAGAAATTGGTCTGAAAGCAACCATAGGCGGCTAAAGGATAAACATGTTAAATTTTATCATTACTGAAACCTACAAAGAAATGAGTGAGCTGGCGGCTAGTCGGGTAGCGATTGCGCTAGCGAAAAAACCGAATTTGGTGATGGCATTACCTACCGGAGGAACTCCTGTGGGCCTTCTTGCAGAAATGAGTCGAATGGCTAAAAGCGCAGAGGCTAATTTCGCACACGCCAGATCATTTAACATTGATGAATATATCCCGCTAAAGAAGGACGATCCGCAAAGCTATTACTGGTTTTTAGAGCACTATTTTTATCAGCACGCTAATATCCCTTGTGAAAATACCTTTGCACCCAACGTTCTGGCTGAAGATTTAAACGCAGAATGCGCACGCTATGAGCGTGAAATTCAGGCGCAAGGTGATTTTGATATCACTATCCTTGGCATTGGTCACGATGGGCATATTGGTTTTAACGAACCTCATCCCACTCATAGCCCTGTCTGCCATATTATTGATCTTAATGAAGAAACCATAGAGGCCAACGCTCGATTCTTCTCACGTAAAGAAGATGTGCCGCTACGGGCGATAACGCTCGGTATGGGAACTATTCTAAGAAGTAAAGAAATTGTCCTGATTGCTAACGGTAAATCAAAAGCGGCGGTCATTAAACAGCTTCATGAGTGCACTCGTGTCGACCCATTATTCCCCGCCTCGTTCTTACTGATGCATCCAGACGTAACCATTATTTGCGACCGCGAGGCAGCATCGCTCATCAACGCATAAGGTGGATATATGAAAATCCAGAGTGAACGTGTTTGGCTAGCGGGTGGTTTCTATCCGGCGCAGCTGACCCTGGAAAATGGTGTTATCAGCGATATCACGCTGGGGCTCAGCCCAAATGTTGACCAGGACTATGGCTCACGGCGCATAATACCAGGGTTGATTGACACTCATGCCCACGGCGCCTGGGACTATGATACTAACGAAGACGATCCTGAGGGGCTTCGACGCTGGACGTATCGTCTGCCGGAAGAAGGCGTCACCGCGTTTTGTCCCACGACCGTGACCGATGAAGATACCACTCTGTTTGCTGCGCTGGAAAATATCTCGCGCGTTATGGATGAAGGTTACCAGGGTGCGGAAATTCTCGGCATCCATCTGGAAGGGCCATTTCTTAGCCAGCTTTACCGCGGCGCACAGCCGGAAAAACAGATTCGGCCGGCCAGCGTCAGCGCGTTTCAAGCCTTTGAACGTGCAGCTCATGGGCGAATCATCGCCATCAGCCTTGCGCCAGAAGAAGATGCCGAATTGGCGTTAACACGCTATTGCACTCAGCAAGGTATCGTGGTCAATCTGGGTCATTCGGATGCCTCCTTCGAACAGGCTTTGGAAGCGGTGGCTAATGGCGCAAAAAATGTCACCCATGTTTTCAACGGGATGGCGAAATACGTCAACCGTGAACCGGGCCTTTTGGGCGCCGCGCTCCGACTCGACGGTCTTTACGGCGAATTGATCGCCGACGGCATTTTTGTGAGCCTGGTTTCTGCCGCTAATCTCTATCGCATTAAGAATGATGATGACGTCATTATGATTAGCGATTCAATGAAATCAAAAGGTTGCCCTCCTGGCCGCTATATGTTTGGTGGTGAACCAATGATTTTAGGTCCGGATGGTGCAACCCGACGTGAAAATGGTGTACTGGTGGGCAGTACTCTACAGCTGAATCGCGGGCTCTATAATATGGTTGAGGGTGCGACAGTACCCTTTGCCTCAGCATTAAAATCCTGCACCATCAACCCCGCCAGATTGTTAGGGTTAGAGAACCGGAAAGGTAAATTACAGCGCGGATTCGATGCTGACATCGTTATATTAGAAGATGACTATCAGGTTAATACAACATACTGCAAAGGAGTCATCGCCTATTCAGTAAATTAACCTTTTTAATTACCGAGCATAAAACAAATAAGCGGACATTGAAAAATGGCTGCTATTTTCTTACGCCTTTAAATTATTAAAAATATTACCTTGTAAAGTATTTAATAAAATGCGACAGAGATAACATTAACCTTTCTCTTATTCCCTTAAAAATAAAACCACAAAAACAAAGCGGTTATAACACCGCAATACCCATCGCAGGGTCAGCCAGTATAAATGCCCTCACGGTCACGCTGGCTTCAGGATTTTATTTTCTAAGAGAACGATAATGAATATATTGGGTTATCTCCAGAAGGTGGGGCGTGCGCTAATGGTGCCAGTCGCCACATTGCCCGCAGCAGCAATTTTAATGGGTATCGGATATTGGATTGATCCCAATGGTTGGGGAAGTTCTAATGCTCTTGCAGCGTTATGTATTCAGTCCGGTGCCGCCATTATCGATAATATGGGCGTACTTTTTGCCGTAGGAGTCGCATACGGCATGTCAAAAGATAAAGACGGCGCGGCCGCGCTGGCAGGATTTGTGGGTTTCCTGGTATTAACCACACTTTGCTCGCCAGCCGCCGTTGCAATGATCCAAAAAATACCGGCAGATCAGGTACCTGCCGCCTTTAGCAAAATTAAAAACCAGTTTATCGGTATCATGGTGGGAATTATCGCCGCCGAGCTTTACAATCGTTTCAGCAGCGTCGAGTTACCAAAAGCGCTCTCCTTTTTCAGCGGCCGCCGTCTGGTACCGATCATCACCTCTTTCGCCATGATTATCGTTGCCTTCATCCTGATGTTTATCTGGCCAGTGGTGTTCAGCGGCCTGGTGAGCTTTGGCGAATATATCCAGAAGCTAGGTTCACTGGGAGCTGGAGTCTACGCCTTCTTCAACCGCCTTTTGATACCCGTTGGTCTGCATCACGCTCTCAACTCGGTGTTCTGGTTTGATGTAGCCGGTATTAACGATATCCCCAATTTCCTCGGCGGCGCACAGTCGCTTGCTTCAGGCAAAGCGGTACTCGGCATTACCGGCCGCTACCAAGCTGGTTTCTTCCCGATCATGATGTTTGGCCTGCCGGGAGCTGCACTGGCGATTTATCAATGCGCACGCCCGGAAAACAGAGCCAAAGTCATGGGTATTATGATGGCCGGCGCCTTTGCCGCCTTCTTTACCGGGATCACCGAGCCACTGGAATTCTCCTTTATGTTTGTAGCGCCCGTGCTGTACGTCATTCACGCGGCCCTGACAGGCCTCTCGGTCTTCATTGCTGCCAGCATGCACTGGATTGCCGGTTTTGGCTTCAGCGCCGGTTTGGTTGACATGGTGCTGGCCTCGCGTAACCCGCTGGCGACGCAGTGGTACTTGCTGATCCCAATGGGGATGGTGTTCTTCGCTATCTACTATCTGGTCTTCCGTTTCACCATCACTAAATTTAATCTGATGACCCCAGGTCGTGAACTCGCCGTTGCCGGAAGCGCTGCTGATGGTGAAGATATAAATGTTAGCGACAATAAAGAGCAAAGTGTAACCGCGCTGGCCCGCCAGTACATTGCGACGATTGGCGGCTCCGATAATCTGACCTCTATTGATGCCTGCATTACCCGCCTGCGCCTGGGAGTTAAAGACGCTACACTGGTCAACGAAGCGCTGGCAAGACGCCTGGGTGCCAGTGGCGTGATCCGCCTGAACAATACAAATGTGCAGATTATCGTCGGATTTATTGCAGAGAAAATTGCCAATGAGATGAAAACCGCTGGTCATGTTGATGCTGCTGAAGCTCTACCAGTTGCCACCACGCCTGTTGTTAACAAACCCCGCACTACGGCTGGCGCCATTGTTATCGCCGAACTACTCTCTCCGGTAAGCGGTGAGGTGGTGGAACTGCAACAAGTGCCGGACGAAGCTTTTGCCAGCAAAGCTGTCGGTGACGGCATCGCCATCAAGCCCACCAGCAATATCGTCCTCTCTCCCGCCGCGGGGACAATCGTCAAAATCTTCAATACCAATCACGCGTTTTGCCTCGAAACGGAAAAAGGGGCTGAGATCGTAGTCCACATGGGGCTGGATACCGTCGCGCTTGACGGCCAGGGATTTAAGCGGTTGATTGAAGAAGGTAGCGAAGTGGCTGCGGGGCAGCCAGTGCTTGAGATGGATCTTGATTTTCTCAACGCAAACGTGCGATCGATGATAAGTCCAGTGGTGTGTAGCAACGTTGAGGACTTTGGCTGCCTGGAAATTAAGGCTAAAGGCCAGGTTATCGCCGGACAAACCCTGCTTTATGAGATTAAGGGATAAGAGAAAGCATTGAAGGAAAACGGCCGTCGCGCTGGCGGCCGAAGAGGGCTGGCAACGTATGCCACTGGACGAGAATCTCAATGGGGTGCAGACCGCCTCATGCGCTCTGCACCCGCGCCACACGTTTTTTCATGCTGATAGCAGTCAGCGCCTCACAATGACCAAAATACCAATGCCCAGAAAACCCAGGCTGATACTGCGGAACCAGCCACGCCACCGCACTCATCACCAACGCGCCGTACACCATTTCCCAGGTCGTCAGAGCGAGTAAATCAACGCCTGGATAGCGAGCATACCTTCGCTTCACAACGATGGCGCTGGCTCCCCAGTTGATACCGGAAAGAATCGCCAGCAGAGCGCTTTCATCAAGGAGAAGTCGAGCTGCCATGGCTGCAGCACCAGCAATAAACCGAATGCCGTCAGTCCAATAGCGGCATACTGTATTCGCCGCATGCGTTCGCCTAAAATACTCGCTTTGCCGACGTGGTGATAAACCAAAAGAAGCGGCGCCGAATGAATTTTTTCGTCGCCGCGTAAAAAAGGGAAGGATAAGATAGAGGAAAACGGAATGGGAGTTAAGCCGGTCGCACGCCCAGAGTGTGGCAAATTGCGTAACTCATTTCCGCGCGGTTAAGCGTGTAAAAGTGGAAATCTTTCACCCCTTCACGGCTTAAAATCTTCACCATATCCATCGCAATGTTCGCACCCACCAGCTGACGAGTTTCGGCGTCATTATCCAGGCCCTCAAACATTTTCGCCATCCACGTCGGGATACGCACGTTGGTCATATCGGCAAACTTTTTCGCCTGCTTAAAGTTAGAGACCGGCAGAATACCCGGAATGATTTCGACATCGATACCGGCCGAGACGCAACGATCGCGAAAACGCAGGTAACTTTCAACGTCGAAGAAGAACTGGGTAATCGCGCGATTTGCCCCGGCATCAACTTTACGCTTCAGGTTAAGCAGGTCAGCCTGCGCGCTTTTAGCTTCAGGATGGACTTCCGGATAAGCCGCGACGGAAATATCAAAGTCTCCGACCTCTTTCAGCAGCGTGACCAGGTCTGCCGCATACATATCCGGCTTACCGCTGCCCGGCGGCAGGTCGCCACGCAGCGCAACGATATGGCGAATCCCGCTATTCCAGTAATCCTGGGCAATGGCGCGCAGCTCATCACGGCTGGCGTCAATACAGGTCAGATGCGGCGCGGCTTCAAGACCGGTACGCTCTTTTATACCTTTGATGATGCTATGGGTGCGGTCACGTTCACCGGAGTTAGCACCGTAAGTCACGGAGACAAACTTCGGCTTCAGGCTACTCAGGCGATCGATGGATTTCCAGAGGGTTTGCTCCATTTCACTGGTGCGCGGCGGAAAGAATTCAAAAGAAACATTAATCTGGCCCTGCACTTCCGCCAGGCTCTGATTCAGGGCTTCCCGCTGATTGGCGTGAAAAAAGCTCATACCTTACCTCATCAATCGCATTTTATTGTTTGTTGTGTTGCGAACTTCTATACGTTTAGACGTCCAGATGTAAAAATGACGGAAAAGAGCACCGGCGTCAATAGAAAAATCAGCGTAAACAGTGAGGAATATTCAGACAAGATGAAATTAATTCATGGCGCATTCGCTAAGGTAATGATTTTTCAAGGACTGCTATCACCCTTTCCCGTACCCCCTCATTTGCGGACATCGTGACCACACCAAGCCTAAGAGGAAGCTGCTGGCTGGCGTCCCGAAGAGGACAAAAGACCACCCCTTGCCGCTGAATCGCGGAAAAAGAGGCTGGCAGAAGGATCATGCCTTCTCCGCGCGCAATGCGCGCCAGCAGAACATCATGCTCGGCGGGCTCCTCAACGTAAGCGGGCGAATAGCCTGCCCGATCAAAAATACGCCGCGTATAGTCAAAAAAATCAGGATTACGCTCGCGTGGAAACCAGAACAACGGCCGGTGATTGAGCGCGCTTAACGTCAGGTCCGCCCTAACGGCCTCCGGCCAGGATGCGGGTAACGCTACGATGAGCGGCTCCTGGTAAGACAAAGGATGCAGGTGAAGCCCCTCGGTATTCAGCGGCAGCGCCACCAGCGCCGCATCCAGCTTGCCCTTTCGCACCAGCCGGGCCAACGCCGGTGATGACTGACGAGTGATATGTAAAGCGCCGGTCTGTTCCCCCAGAGCGGATTCCGCGGCGGCGAAAACGCCCTGTTCAAAGGCCGTCGTCAGCCCGATCCGCAGAAGCTGCTGCGCAGGCGCCGAGAGCTGGCTCAGCGCCGACAGGGTGCGCTCCTGAAGACACAACAGCGGCCGAACGATGTCCAGCACCCGTTTTCCCTCATCGGTCAGAATCAAGCCTTTGGTGTGGCGCAAAAATAGCGCCACCCCCAGTTGAGATTCCAGATGACGAATATGACGGCTCAGCGGCGGCTGCGAAATAAAGAGCCGCTGAGCCGCTCGGCTGATGTTACTTTCCTCCGCAACCACTGCGAAATAGCGCAGCAGGCGGACATCCAGATTCTGTAAGCGTGAATTTGTCATACTGAAAAGGTATCACGAAAAGGGTATTACTCAAGTCCGGTAAACCTCCCTAACCTTCCTCGTAACGCATAATCACACTGAGGAATAGGCTATGAGCAGCGCACGTTATACCACCGGACAAGAAATGCTACAGCGCGTGGACGGCAAAGGCGGCGATGCCGTCGTCAACAGCCTGAAGGATATCGCCCCCGATTTTGCCCGCTATCTGATTGAGTTCCCCTTCGGCGATATTTACGCCAGACCAGGGCTCGATTTGCGCAGCCGTGAAGTTGCCACCATCGCCGCGCTCACGGCCCTCGGCAATGCCGCACCACAGCTAAAAGTGCATATCGCCGCCGGGTTAAATGTCGGCCTGACACAGGAAGAGATTACCGAAGTTATCATGCAGATGGCGGTCTATGCCGGATTCCCGGCGGCCCTGAATGGCCTGTTTGCCGCCAAAGAAGTTTTCGCTGCGCACTAAGGCGAAAAGACCAGGCGTTGCCTGGTCTTTTATTTATGACTACAGCAGCTGCGCCAGGCGGTTGATATCCGACTGAATCGCCCCGGCGGTCACATCACGACCGGCGCCCGGACCACGGATGACCAGCGGGTTATCGCGATACCAGCGGCTCTCAATGGCGAAGACGTTGTCGCACGGCAGTAGCGCCGCCAGCGGATGCTCTTCGCGCACCGCTTCAACGCCGACGCGGGCTTTACCATTGGCATCAAAACGCGCCACGTAGCGCAATACCAGACCCATTTCACGCGCCGCCTCCAGGCGCTGCAGCATCTGTTCGTTCAGCTCTTCACCGTTCTCGAAGAAGTGATCAACAGAACCCTCTTCGCAATGAGCGGGCACCAGCGACTCTACGCGCACCTGATCCGGCTCGATATCGTAACCCGCCTCACGGGCCAGGATCACCAGCTTACGCATCACGTCTTTCCCGGAGAGATCGACACGCGGGTCCGGCTCCGTCAGCCCCTGCTGCCAGGCCTGATCGACGAGGTCAGTAAACGGCACGGTACCGTCAAACTGCAGGAACAGCCAGGAGAGGGTGCCGGAGAAAATACCGCTTAGCGCGAGAATGGTATCGCCGCTATCAATCAAGTCACGTACCGTGTGGTTGACCGGTAAACCGGCTCCGACGGTAGCGTTGTACAGCCAATGTCGCCCGGTTTTCTCGAACGCATCGTGGATCTGGCGATATTTGCTGCTGCTGCTGGCACCAGCCAGCTTATTCGCGCTAATAACGTGGAAGCCATGGCTGGCGAAATCAAGATACTGATCGGCCAACTGCTCGCTGGCGGTCACATCAAGCACAACTAAATCATCATACGGATGCGCACGCATCCACAGGAACAACGACTCTTCATCCTGTTCAATCGCTTCATCATTAAAGAAAGCCAGCGCACGACTGGCGTCGAGGCCTTCATAATTGAGCAGGCTGCGGCGGCTATCCACGACGCCGGCAAGAATAAATTCAAAACCGGTACGGGCGGAAAGTGTCGTTTGCTCACGGGCGAACAACTCCAGCCAGCGTGAACCGATATTGCCTTTACCAAACAGTACCAGCCCAATACGCTTTTCCGCGCGGAACAACGACTGATGCAGGCCCTGAATAAGGCTTTCCGTCGGCCCGGCGCGCAGTACCGCGACCAGGCTGATGCCCTCTTCTGATTGCCAGGTAAACTCTACCGGCTGGCCTTTCAGCTGCTGCCAGAAACGGTGGCAGTGTAGCGGATTACGGGTCACGCCGGCGCCGACCATCGCCACCAGCGCCAGCTTCTGACGCAGACGCAGCTCGCCCGGCAGCCCCGCTTCGTCCAGCAGCTTCAGCGCGCTGTCGGCCACTTCAGAGGTGTAGCAGAACTGCAGCAGCTTACGGTCGGCGTGTACGCCAACCGCCAGCGGCCTCAGCTGGGCGCGTTTTAAAATGGCGTCCAGCTCTTTATGCGCCAGTTTGAAATCCTGACCACCAGGCACCTGAAACTCAATCAGGCAGACATCATCGTGGCTGGTGACGATACGCGCCCCGGTGCCGGAAGCCAGCACGCGTTCGATGCGCGTAGAGCCCTGATCCGGGGTGTAGCTACAGCGTAATTGTAAATCGATATCGCTGCCGGAGACCGGCTGCAGCGTACGGGCGTGTAGCACCGGCGCCGCCAGGCGGGCCAGCTCGCTGGCTTCATCAAGGCGCAGCAGCGGTAGCAGGCATGCATCTTTCACTTTCCGCGGATCCGCGCTGTAGACCCCGGCCACGTCGCTCCAGATAGTGACGCGAGACGCCCCGGCCAGCGCGCCGATTTGGGTGGCGGAATAATCGGAACCATTACGCCCCAGCAGAACGGTTTCTCCGGCATTGTTACGCGAGATAAAGCCGGTCACCACCAGACGTTTGTTCGGGTGCTGAGCCATCAGCTGCTGCAAAAGCGGATAGGAGAGGCCTTCATCCACCTGCGGCTGCGGGGAGCGCTCGGCGCGTAAGAAGCTACGCGCATCCAGCCAGGCGGCCTCTACGCCCAGATGGTTCAGCACCGCCGCCATCAGGCGGGCCGACCAGACTTCGCCGTGACCAACGACTTCGGCATATACCGCGTCAGTAACGCCGCCATCCAGCAGCCCGGCAAGACGCTCAAGATCCTGAATAAACGTGGCGATCAGCGTGTCGGCAGCGTCTGGCGACAGCAATCCGGAAATGAGATCCATCTGATAACGACGGAGCGATTGTTGCACCTGATGCGCAGAGAGGCGATCGGTCTGGCTGAGCTTCAGCCAGCTGATCAACTGGTTGGTGGTACTGCCGGCGGCAGAGACGACCATCATATCGCCCGCCTGCGAATACTCCGTCATGATACCCGCGACGCGCAGGTAACATTTCGCATCCGCTAAACTACTCCCACCAAATTTGTGCAGCTGACGACCCTTCGCCCCTGCCTGCGCAATCACACTCATGTTTATTCCTCGTTTGCTGCCCGGAAGCCATTTTCCAGGTCGGCAATTAAATCTTCACCATCTTCAATACCGGTCGAAATCCGCAGAAGCGTTTCTGAGATCCCGGCGGCCGCACGCGCTTCAGGCGCCATGCCCGCATGGGTCATCGTCGCTGCGTGGGAAATCAGACTTTCCACGCCGCCCAGCGATTCCGCCAGCGTAAACAGCGATAGCCCGCTCAGGAAACGACGCAGCGTCTGCTCATCGCCATCCAGTTCGAAGCTTAACATCGCCCCAAAACCTTTTTGCTGACGCGCCGCAATCTCATGCCCCTGGTTTTCCGGCAGGGACGGATGGTACAGTTTTTTCACCAGCGGCTGGGTTTTCAGATAGTCGACAATCGCCAGCGCGTTGCGCTGCGCCACTTCCATACGCGGAGAAAGCGTACGTAAGCCGCGCAGCAGCAGATAGCTATCAAACGCTCCGCCGGTGACGCCGATATTATTCGCCCACCATGCCAGTTCGGTGACGGTCGCCGGATCTTTGGCGATAACCACCCCGGCCACCACGTCAGAGTGGCCGTTCAGATATTTGGTGCATGAATGCAACACCAGATCGGCGCCCAGCGCCAGCGGATTCTGCAAAGCCGGGCTCAGGAAGGTGTTATCCACCACGCTGACCGCTCCGGCCTCACGCGCCAGACCGCAGATTTTCGCAATATCCACAACTCTCAGCAATGGATTACTTGGGCTTTCGACCAGAACCAGCTTCGGTTTTTCCGCCAGCGCGGCGCTCAGCGCCTGCTCGTCGTTCTGATCGACAAACAGCACGCGATAGCAGCCGCGCTTCGCCAGGCTATCAAACAGGCGGTAGCTGCCGCCGTAGCAGTCGTGCGGTGCCACCAGCAGATCGCCCGGTTTCAGGAATACGGTGGTGACCAGCAAAATAGCCGACATGCCGGTATTGGTCAGAACCGCCCCCGCGCCGCCCTCCAGCTCCGCCAGCGCACGCTGCACCACATCACGGGTCGGGTTACCGCGACGAGAGTAGTCGTGGGCGCGAGGTTCGTTAAATCCGGTGAAGTTATAGGTGCTGGAGAGATGAATGGGCGGGACAACGCAACCGTACTGCTCGTCGTCATTTAAACCGCTACGCACTGCGATGGTGGCCTGTTTACGCGTCATGTTGGGGAGTTCCTGGGCTGAGTCGGTGAAAAGTCAGGCACCAGAGTAATCATTGTTATAATAGACGTCAATACATCTGGACATCTAAACTTCTTTGCGTATAGATTGAGCAAACTGGAAATAGCCGTTAAAATTATATGCATTAGCGCACATCCGTAGCGGCTTGTTTGGTGTCAGATGCGCCCCTCTACGGTAAACTACGCGCAATTATGGCCAGAACTCGCGTTCAGGCCCTTAACTAATGAATAGAGGATTAAAGGTAACTCATGGCTGAATGGAGCGGCGAATATATCAGCCCATACGCTGAGCACGGTAAGAAGAGTGAGCAAGTAAAAAAAATTACGGTTTCCATTCCTCTGAAGGTGTTAAAAATCCTCACCGATGAACGCACGCGTCGTCAGGTGAATAACCTGCGTCACGCGACCAACAGCGAACTGCTGTGCGAAGCGTTCCTGCATGCCTTTACCGGTCAACCGTTGCCTAACGATGAAGACCTGCGTAAAGAGCGCAGCGATGAAATCCCGGAAGCGGCGAAAGAGATTATGCGCGAGCTGGGAATCGACCCGGATACGTGGGAATACTAAAACCATAAAAAAAAGCAGAAGGAATCTTCTGCTTTTTTTGCGCGGTTGCGCGCGAGAGACAAAAAAGCCGCCCTGAGGCGGCTTCTTCAGCAAATTACTTGCTGGTACCCGGTACGCTGAAGCGCTTGTTGAAGCGGTCAACACGGCCACCGGTAGCAACATCACGCTGTTTGCCGGTGTAGAACGGGTGGCATTTACCGCACACGTCGAGGTTCAGGTCGTGACCTACGGTAGAACGGATTTTCATGACGTTACCGCAAGAGCAGGAAGCAGTAACTTCTTCGTATTTCGGATGAATATCTTTTTTCATGGGAGAACCTCAGTTAAGGCCGCGTCGCTCTTCCAGCCCTAACGCCAGACACCACGCGATGTTAATAATTTCCCGGTGCGATTGCGCAAAGCGAAATTGCCGGGTAATAGATTTTGATACCGCATAAAGCGCATCAAAGGCGGCGAATCATACAGAATTTGACCAGCATATGCAAACTGATCCGCGAGCCCTTATCACAATGTGTATACTAACCCGCCAGATTTCAAGTCAGGAAGATTAAATGCCCGTCGCTCACGTTGCCCTGCCCGTTCCGCTGCCCCGCACTTTTGACTATTGGCTGCCTGACGGCATGCCGGTCAAAGCGGGCTGTCGCGTGCGCGTCCCGTTCGGCAAACAGGAGCGGATAGGTATCGTAACGGCGGTCAGTGAGCGCAGCGAACTGCCGCTCAACGAACTCAAGCCGGTGGCTGAAGTCCTCGACGCCGGGCCGGTCTTCTCCGCTTCGGTCTGGCGGCTGCTGCTGTGGGCGGCGGACTACTACCATCATCCCATCGGCGATGTGCTGTTTCACGCGCTACCGATCGTGCTGCGCCAGGGAAAGCCCGCCAGCGCGACGCCAATGTGGTACTGGTTTGCCACCGAACAGGGGCAAGCGGTTGATATCAACAGCCTTAAGCGCTCACCGAAACAACAGCAGGCGCTGGCGGCGCTGCGTCAGGGGAAGATCTGGCGCCATCAGGTTGCCGAACTGGAATTTAACGACGCCGCCCTGCAGGCGCTGAGGGGTAAAGGCCTGGCGGAGCTGGCCAGCGAAGCGCCGGCTATCGCCGACTGGCGCGCAGGCTTCTCGGTACCCGGCGAACGCCTGCGTCTTAATACCGAACAGGCCACCGCCGTGGGCGCGATCCACAGCGCCTCGGACAGCTTTTCCGCCTGGCTGCTGGCCGGGATCACCGGCTCGGGCAAAACGGAAGTGTATCTGAGCGTCCTTGAAAACGTGCTGGCGCAGGGTCGCCAGGCGCTGGTGATGGTGCCAGAAATCGGCCTGACGCCGCAGACTATCGCCCGTTTCCGCCACCGTTTTAACGCCCCGGTGGAAGTGCTGCACTCCGGGCTGAACGACAGCGAACGCCTCTCCGCGTGGCTAAAAGCTAAAAACGGCGAAGCAGCGATTGTGATCGGTACTCGCTCGTCGCTATTCACTCCTTTTAAAGACCTCGGGGTGATCGTCATCGATGAAGAGCACGACAGCTCTTACAAACAGCAGGAGGGCTGGCGCTATCACGCCCGCGATCTGGCGGTCTGGCGCGCCCACAGCGAGCAAATCCCGATTATTCTCGGCTCGGCGACTCCGGCGCTGGAGACGCTTTATAACGTTCGCCAGGGCAAGTATCGCCAGCTGAAGCTCACCAAACGAGCGGGCAATGCGCGCCCGGCTCAGCAGCACGTTCTGGATTTAAAGGGCCAGCAGCTGCAGGCCGGACTGTCTCCGGCGCTGATAGGCCGCATGCGCCAGCATCTGCAGGCCGATAACCAGGTGATTCTGTTTTTGAACCGCCGTGGCTTCGCGCCGGCGCTGCTGTGTCACGACTGCGGCTGGATAGCGGAGTGTCCGCGCTGCGACAGCTACTACACGCTGCACCAGGCCCAGCATCATCTGCGCTGCCACCACTGCGACAGCCAGCGCCCGATTCCGCGCCAGTGCCCCTCCTGCGGTTCGACGCATCTGGTACCGGTCGGTCTGGGAACTGAACAACTTGAACAGGCCCTGGGGCCGCTGTTTCCCGATATCCCGATTTCCCGTATCGACCGGGATACCACCAGCCGCAAAGGCGCGCTTGAGCAATATCTTGCCGACGTCAACCGCGGCGGCGCGCGCATTCTTATCGGCACCCAAATGCTGGCGAAGGGGCACCACTTCCCGGATGTCACCCTGGTTTCCCTGCTGGACGTTGACGGCGCGCTGTTTTCCGCCGATTTCCGCTCGGCGGAGCGCTTCGCTCAGCTCTACACGCAGGTTTCAGGCCGCGCAGGCCGGGCGGGCAAACAGGGCGAGGTGATCCTGCAGACCCACCACCCGGAGCACCCGCTGCTGCAAACGCTGCTTTATAAAGGATACGACGCGTTTGCCGAGCAGGCGCTGGCGGAACGGCAAAGCATGCAGCTGCCGCCGTGGACCAGCCACGTGCTGATTCGCGCCGAAGATCATAACAACCAGCAGGCGCCGCTTTTTTTACAGCAGCTGCGCAATCTGCTGCAGGCCAGCCCGCTGGCCGATAAGAAACTGTGGGTGCTCGGGCCGGTTCCGGCGCTGGCGCCAAAGCGCGGCGGCCGCTGGCGCTGGCAAATTCTCCTTCAGCATCCGTCGCGCGTTCAGCTGCAGCATATCGTCAGCGGAACGCTGGCGTTGATTAACACGCTACCCGAAGCGCGAAAAGTGAAATGGGTACTGGACGTCGATCCTATTGAAGGTTAAGGCTTCTCTTGCGAGGCGGATCGAAAAATTCAACCGTCATCACGTTTTTCATGAAAATTCTGTAACTCTCTGGATGTACTATCTGTTAAAAATGTTGCTGATGTCAGAACGCCAGGGATGTGTCTGCGCCAGTCAGCGAGGAGAAATCAGGTGAAGCCCAAAAAACAGGTCGTTGCCGCCACTATGAAAGACGTTGCCCAAAAGGCAAACGTTTCCACGGCAACCGTATCCCGAGCGTTAATGAACCCCGATAAGGTTTCGCAGAGCACCCGTAACCGGGTCGAGCAGGCCGCGCTTGAAGTCGGCTATTTACCGCAATCGCTCGGGCGCAATATGAAGCGCAACGAGTCGCGCACCATCCTGGTGATTGTGCCGGATATCTGCGACCCCTTCTTCAGCGAGATCATTCGCGGTATTGAAGTCACCGCCGCGGAGCAAGAGTACCTGGTGTTGATCGGCGATTGCGCCCACCAGAACCGTCAGGAAAAGACCTTTATCGACCTGATCATTACCAAGCAGATCGATGGCATGCTGCTGCTGGGCTCCCGTTTACCCTTCGATGCGGGCGTGGAAGAGCAGCGCAATCTGCCGCCAATGGTGATGGCCAATGAATTCGCTCCCGAGCTGGAGTTGCCGACGGTGCATATCGATAACCTCACCGCCGCGTTTAACGCTGTGAACTATCTGCACGAGCTGGGGCACCGCCGCATCGGCTGTATCGCCGGCCCGGAAGAGATGCCGCTGTGCCATTACCGCCTGCAGGGCTATGTCCAGGCGCTCCGTCGCAGCGGGATAACCGTCGATCCGCACTATATCGCCCGCGGCAACTTTACCTATGAAGCCGGCGCCAGCGCGCTGGAACAGCTGCTGGCGCTGCCGGTACCGCCAACGGCTATTTTCTGCCATAGCGATATTATGGCGCTGGGGGCGCTATCGCTGGCGAAACGTCGCGGCCTGAAAGTTCCTGAAGATCTGTCTATTATTGGTTTTGATAACATCTCTTTGTCTGAATTTTGCGATCCGCCATTGACGACCGTCGCGCAACCACGTTTTGATATTGGCCGCGAAGCGATGCTGCTTTTGCTGGATCAACTGCACGGTCATAACGTCAGCAGCGGATCACGATTACTTGACTGCGAGCTTATCGTTCGCGGCAGTACGCGCAAAATCCGAACATAACCACCAGGCTTTCGGGCCTGCTCTTCTGGTCAAAGCCCCGCCGCTTAAGTAACATGGCGGGCTGAAAAACGAATAAGACAGCGAAACGATAGTGGCACAACGAGATTATGTACGCCGCAGCCAACCGGCTTCTTCGCGGCGCAAAAAGAGCAATACGCGAAGCTCAAGGAACAAACAAGGCGGCCTTTCGGCGGTTTCACCGACTATGGTGGCCATCGCTGCGGCAGTGCTGGTGGCCTTTATCGGTGGACTGTACTTCATCACTCACCATAAGAAAGAAGAAGCTGAAGCGCTGCAGAACCGCCAGGCCGCGGGCAACGGCCTGCCGCCGAAGCCGGAAGAGCGTTGGCGCTATATTAAAGAGCTGGAAAGCCGTCAGCCCGGGGTACGCGCGCCTACGGAACCCACCGCGGGCGGAGAAGTCATGAAGCCGGAGCAGTTGACGGATGAGCAGCGCCAGCTACTGGCGCAGATGCAGGCCGATATGCGTCAGCAGCCCACGCAGCTGACCGAAGTGCCGTGGAATGAACAAACTCCGGCACAGCGTCAGCAAACCTTGCAGCGTCAGCGTTTAGCTCAGCAGCAGGTACAGCAACAGCAGCTCGCGCAGGCCCAACAGCAGACGCAGGTACAGCAACCGCGAACCCAGCCGCGGGTTGTCGAGCAGCCGAAGCCGGTACAACAGCAGCCGAGGCAGACGGCGTCGAATCAGCAGCCGTATCAGGACCTGCTGCAAACGCCAGCGCATACCAGTACCGCGCAGCCTAAAGCCCAGGCCGCCGCGCCGGTAACCCGTGTAGAAGAAGCGCCGAAAACCGCCGCGACGGAGAAAAAAGACGATCGCAGCTGGATGATCCAGTGCGGGTCCTTTAAAGGCGCTGAGCAGGCGGAAACCGTGCGCGCGCAGCTGGCGTTTGAAGGCTTCGCCTCGCACATCACCACCAATAACGGCTGGAACCGCGTGGTGATTGGCCCGCTGAAAGGCAAAGAAAACGCCAGCAATATGATTGAACGGCTGAAAATGGCCGGACACGCAAACTGCATTCGTCTCGCCGCCAGGGGTTGAAACCCTCAAAATCCCCCCCATCTATAATTGCATTCTGCCCCGCGTAAACCGCGGGGCCCCTATTCCGCTTTTGCAACCAAGGGGTCTGCTCGTGACTACAATTGTAAGTGTTCGCCGTAACGGCCATGTCGTTATTGCCGGTGATGGCCAGGCCACGCTGGGCAACACCGTAATGAAAGGCAACGTGAAAAAAGTGCGCCGCCTGTATAACGACAAAGTGATTGCCGGCTTTGCGGGCGGCACCGCTGACGCCTTCACGCTGTTCGAACTGTTTGAACGTAAGCTGGAAATGCATCAGGGCCACCTGGTGAAAGCCGCCGTTGAGCTGGCGAAAGACTGGCGTACCGACCGGATGCTGCGCAAGCTCGAAGCGCTGCTGGCGGTGGCTGACGAAAACGCCTCGCTCATCATCACCGGTAACGGTGACGTGGTGCAGCCAGAAAACGATTTGATTGCTATCGGCTCCGGCGGTCCCTACGCCCAGGCCGCGGCTCGCGCCCTGCTGGAAAATACCGATATGGGCGCACGCGATATCGCAGAGAAAGCGTTGAGTATTGCAGGTGATATCTGCATTTATACCAACCACTTCCATACCATCGAAGAATTGACCTCCAAAGCGTAAGGATCTCCCATGTCTGAAATGACCCCACGCGAAATTGTCAGCGAACTGGACAAACACATTATCGGCCAGGACGCAGCCAAGCGCTCCGTCGCCATCGCTCTGCGTAACCGCTGGCGTCGTATGCAGCTCAACGAAGAGCTGCGTCACGAAGTCACGCCCAAAAACATTCTGATGATCGGCCCGACCGGCGTCGGTAAAACGGAAATCGCCCGTCGTCTGGCAAAGCTTGCCAACGCGCCATTTATCAAGGTTGAAGCGACTAAATTCACCGAAGTCGGCTATGTTGGTAAGGAAGTGGACTCCATCATCCGCGATCTGACCGATGCGGCGATCAAAATGGTGCGCATGCAGTCCATCGACAAAAACCGCTATCGTGCGGAAGAGCTGGCGGAAGAGCGCATCCTCGACGTGCTGATCCCGCCGGCGAAAAACAACTGGGGCCAGGCCGAACAGCCTCAGGAACCTTCCGCCGCGCGCCAGTCTTTCCGTAAAAAACTGCGCGAAGGTCAGCTTGATGATAAAGAGATTGAAATCGATCTCGCGGCTGCGCCGATGGGCGTTGAAATCATGTCCCCTCCGGGCATGGAAGAGATGACCAGCCAGCTGCAGTCCATGTTCCAGAACCTGGGCGGCCAGAAGCAAAAACCGCGTAAGCTGAAAATTAAAGACGCGATGAAGCTGCTGATTGAAGAAGAAGCGGCGAAGCTGGTCAACCCGGAAGAGCTGAAGCAGGATGCCATCGACGCCGTTGAGCAGCACGGTATCGTGTTTATCGACGAAATCGACAAAATCTGTAAGCGCGGCGGCAACTCTTCCGGCCCTGACGTATCTCGTGAAGGCGTACAGCGCGACCTGCTGCCGCTGGTTGAAGGCTGCACCGTCTCCACTAAGCACGGTATGGTGAAAACCGATCACATTCTGTTTATCGCCTCCGGCGCGTTCCAGGTCGCCAGCCCGTCTGACTTAATCCCGGAACTGCAGGGTCGTCTGCCGATTCGCGTTGAGCTGAAAGCGCTGACCACCCACGACTTCGAGCGTATTTTGACCGAGCCGAACGCGTCTATCACCGTGCAGTATAAAGCGCTGATGGCGACCGAGGGCGTCAATATCGAATTCACGGAAGATGGCATCAAGCGTATCGCTCAGGCCGCATGGCAGGTCAACGAAACTACCGAGAACATCGGTGCACGTCGTCTGCATACCGTACTGGAGCGTCTGATCGAAGACATCTCCTACGATGCCAGCGAAATGAATGGCCAAACCGTCACCATCGATGCGGAATATGTCGGTAAGCATCTGGATGTTCTGGTGGCAGATGAAGATCTGAGCCGTTTTATCTTATAATCCGGTTCAATATATTTTCATCACACTAGATGGGGCTATAGATACCCTACTCATTCGAGTTGCAGGACAAAACGGTTAACCGTTTGAACAGACCTTACGCTGGCCCCGAAGGCCAAATCACGCGGCAAGGGAATTCATCCCCAGGAGTGTGCATAAGTACATGACTGGGGTGAATGAGCGTAGCCTACGTATCTGCAGCCTGAAGTATGAAGGGTAGGGCCCCATTTTTATTGGCCGGGACTTATGACCGAACACGCAATCACTCGCACCCAGGCCTGGCTGGAAAGCCTGCGCCCCAAAACGTTACCTCTGGCCTTTGCTGCCATTATTGTTGGCTCCGCGCTTGCCTGGCATCAGGGCAGTTTCGATCCCTGGGTTGCGCTGCTGGCCATCATTACCGCCGGTTTATTACAAATCCTCTCCAATCTGGCCAACGATTATGGCGACGCGATAAAAGGCAGCGATAAACCTGACCGTATCGGCCCGCTGCGCGGTATGCAGAAAGGCGCCATCACCCAGGCGCAGATGAAACGCGCGTTGATTCTTACCGTGGCGCTGATTTGTCTCTCCGGCCTGACGTTGCTATTCCTGGCCTGGCAAACCATGGCCGATTTTATCGGTTTTATGGTCCTCGGCGGTCTCGCGATCGTTGCCGCCATTACCTATACCGTCGGCACTCGCCCTTACGGCTACATCGGCCTTGGTGATATCTCCGTGCTGGTGTTCTTCGGCTGGCTTAGCGTCGTCGGGAGCTGGTATCTGCAGGCGCACAGCGTTGAAGCGGCCATTTTCTTACCCGCCACCGCCTGCGGTCTGCTGGCGACGGCGGTGCTGAATATTAACAATCTGCGCGATATCGACAGCGATCGTGAAAACGGTAAAAACACCCTCGCCGTGCGCCTGGGGCCGGTTAACGCTCGCCGCTATCACGCTTGCCTGCTGTTTGGCGCGCTGCTGTGCCTGGCGCTGTTTAACCTGATCTCGCTGCATAATCCGTGGGGCTGGCTGTTCCTGCTGGCGACGCCGCTGCTGGTTAAGCAGGCGCGTTATGTGATGCGGGAGCGCGACCCCGTCGCCATGCGTCCAATGCTCGAAAGAACCGTTAAAGGGGCACTGCTGACCAACCTGCTGTTTGTTATCGGAATTATTTGCAGCAGGCTTGCGGCTTAACTGACAAATATCAATTAACAATTGATGATTTTGCCAACAGCGTGATTCACGAGATATACTGAAAATTCTCGCAGCAACTGAACGTTAAGCCTATGAAATACGATACTTCCGAGCTTTGTGACATCTACCAGGAGGATGTCAACGTCGTGGAACCTCTGTTCTCCAACTTTGGGGGGCGCTCGTCGTTTGGTGGACAAATCATCACGGTAAAATGTTTCGAGGATAACGGGTTGCTCTACGATATGCTCGAACAGAACGGCCGTGGTCATGTCCTGTTGGTTGACGGTGGTGGTTCCGTTCGACGCGCATTGATTGACGCTGACCTGGCGCGTCTGGCCGTACAAAACGAGTGGGAAGGGCTGGTCGTCTATGGCGCGGTGCGTCAGGTTGACGATCTGGAAGAGCTGGATATCGGTATCCAGGCGCTGGCCGCCATCCCCGTCGGAGCCGCAGGTGAAGGGATCGGCGAAAGCGACGTGCGCGTCAACTTCGGCGGCGTCACCTTCTTTTCCGGCGACCATCTCTACGCCGATAATACCGGGATTATCCTTTCCGAGGATGCCCTGGATATCGAGTAGCTTCCCGCCCATAAAAAAGGCCTTCTCTCTGAGAAGGCCTTTTTGTTTCCGTTGGAAGCTTAGTACAGCTTCTTAGCGCAATCCAGCCAGTCGCTTTTGAACGGACGTTTCATGTTCTCAATAGCGTCGATAATGTCGTGGTGCACCAGCTTCTCGTTCTGAATACCGACGCAGCGGCCGCCGAAGCCCTGCAGCAGCAGGTCAATCGCGTACGCGCCCATGCGGGATGCCAGAATACGGTCATAAGGAACCGGAGAGCCGCCGCGCTGAATGTGGCCCAGTACGGTTGCGCGAGTTTCACGGCCGGTCTCTTTCTCGATGTAGTGAGCCAGCTCGTCGACGTCGCACATATGCTCGGTGATCGCCACAATCGCGTGCTTTTTGCCTTTGGCGATGCCCGCCTTAATTTCTGATACCAGGTCGTCGCGAGTGTATTCAACCTCAGGCACCATGATGAACTCACAGCCGCCGGAGATAGCTGCCGCCAGGGTCAGGTCGCCGCAGTAACGGCCCATCACTTCCACAACGGAAATACGCTGGTGGGAGGAAGAGGTGTCACGCAGGCGGTCAATTGCCTCTACCACGGTGCTCAATGCGGTGAAGAAGCCAATGGTATAGTCGGTGCCTTTGATATCGTTGTCGATAGTGCCCGGCAGGCCGATGCAGGGGAAGCCCATCTCAGTCAGACGCACGGCACCCATATAGGAACCGTCACCACCGATAACCACCAGCGCATCCAGGCCGCGCTTTCTCATATTTTCAATGGCGACTGCGCGAATATGTTCTTCGCGGAATTCTGGAAAACGCGCCGACCCCAGGAAGGTGCCGCCGCGGTTGATCATGTCGGAAACGCTGTAGCGGTCGAGCTGAACCATACGATCTTCATACAGGCCGAGGTAACCGTCATAGATTCCAAAAACTTCCAGACCTTCCGTTAATGCCGCACGCACAACGCCACGAATTGCTGCGTTCATGCCCGGGGCATCACCGCCACTTGTCAACACACCGATTTTCTTAATCATGACTACCTCTGAACTTAGGAAGCAAAAAATAATCCTGTTGCCTGAAGCGCCCCTCACCAGGAGTGCACAACGATAATTGCAATAGTATATCAAACGCTTCTGGCTGAATTGATTCAGGTCAGACCAAATGGCGGTAATTTATACAAAAAATGCCGATCCGCCCCACACTTTTACATCGAGTTTACAGACTATAACCTAAAGATCATAAAACACCCTGCCGCCCTAACGGCACCACAGAGCAGGGGTCCTGGTGGATAATGACATCGGACCCGGGAAAACGGAGCAACAACGCCTGCTCCACCTGGTCGGCAATTACGTGTGCCTGAACCAGCGGGAGGTTATCTTCCATTTCCAAATGAATCTGAATAAAGCGAGTCGGCCCTGACTGCCGCGTTCGTAGATCGTGCGCCCCGCTGACGCCTGGCCACGCGGTCACGATATTGATAATTTCCTGGCGTTCCTCATCAGGAAGCGCGCGGTCTAACAACGACTGAACGGCGTCATAAGCCATGCGCAGCGCGCTATATAAAATATAGACGCCTATACCTAATGCAAACAGCGCATCAGCACGGTGCCAGCCGTACCAGGAGAGGGCCAGCGCCACCAGAATTGCGCCGTTCATCATAACATCAGACTGATAATGAAGCATATCCGCCCGTACCGCCTGACTTTGTGTTTTTCTTACGACCCAGCGCTGGAACGTGACCAGCAGCAGCGTGCTGACCAGCGCAATCAGCGTCACCGCCATCCCAACGCCCGCCGCATTCATCGGCTCAGGACGAACGAGATGATCAATACCGGTCAAGAACAGAAACAGCGCCGAGCCGGAGATAAACATACTTTGCGCCAGCGCGGCCAGCGATTCCGCTTTACCATGGCCAAAAGTATGTTCTTCATCGGCAGGCTGCAGCGAATAACGCACCACCAGCAGGTTGGTCAACGAGGCGGCGATATCCACCAGTGAATCAACCAGCGCCGCCAGAATACTCACAGACCCGGTATACCACCATGCAAAAATCTTGATCAAAAGTAACGCAGAGGCCATCACCGTCGCCGCAATCGCCGCGCGGCTCACCAGCTGCCCATAAGATTGATTCATAAACGCTCCTTACTTCGCGATGCGCTTAGTATAACCCGATCTTTTACCGGGACGGGGAGACAGGAGGGCGCTGAATAACGGGCAAAAAAAACCCCCACATCATGTGGGGGAAGACAGGGATGGTGTCTATGGCAAGGAAAACAGGGTTGTTACTGGGGTTGCAGGGTATTGCTACTACTCGAAAGCATCATCGCTGAGCCTTTATGCATCCGTGCAACCTCACGCAACTGATCCATTCGTTGCTGGTGCTTAGCGTTTAAAACCGCTTGCTGCTCTGGCGTTAGCAGGTGATACATCTGGTTGCGAACTTTTGCCATTTCAACCTGGCGGGCAACCTGTTCCTGCGCCATCTTATCTGCCTGAGCGCGTACAGCGTTTTCATCAAAATTTTCTGCGGTGACAAGGCGATGCATTGTCTCCATTTCGCTAACATTAACGGGTGGCCTGTCGTGGCGTGCCCGCTGCATAAGATCTCGTAACTGTTGCCGTTGGTGTTCAGTTAAACTTATGCCGTCAAACATATGGCTCTGGCTGCTGCGCTGGACCCCTTCGTCTCCGGGAAGCCAGTTAACGCTGGTGACGACTTCAGCGGCTTGGCTATATGCACTTAGCGCCAGCGTTGAGGCCATGACGGCAGCGATAACATTGCGCATCACATACTCCCAAAACGTTTGTGTCGCGATTCAACGAGAGAGAGTTTACGATGCAGGCTGCAAACATGCGTCAGGGGGTGTAAAACAACGTAAAGTCATGGATTAGCGAGCCTTGATGACGTAATTTCTGCCTCGGAGGTATTTAAACAATGAATAAAATCCTGTTAGTAGATGATGACCGGGAGCTCACCTCCCTGTTAAAAGAGCTGCTCGATATGGAAGGTTTTAATGTGCTCGTCGCCCATGATGGGGAACAGGCGCTGGCCCTTCTGGACGACAGCATCGATTTACTTTTGCTTGATGTGATGATGCCGAAGAAAAACGGTATCGACACGCTCAAAGAGTTGCGTCAGACACACCAGACCCCGGTTATCATGCTAACGGCCCGCGGGAGCGAGCTGGATCGCGTTCTCGGCCTCGAGCTGGGCGCGGACGATTATTTGCCTAAGCCGTTCAACGATCGTGAGCTGGTGGCGCGTATACGCGCGATTCTGCGCCGGTCGCACTGGAGCGAGCAGCAGCAGACAACCGAAGCCGGTTCACCGACGCTGGAAGTGGATGCGCTAAGCCTTAACCCCGGTCGCCAGGAAGCCAGCTTCGATGGTCTGACCCTGGAACTGACCGGCACCGAGTTCACCCTGCTCTATCTTCTGGCGCAGCATCTTGGCCAGGTGGTATCGCGTGAGCATCTTAGCCAGGAAGTGCTGGGTAAACGCCTGACGCCATTCGATCGCGCGATCGACATGCACATCTCCAACCTGCGGCGCAAGCTGCCGGAGCGCAAAGACGGCCATCCGTGGTTTAAAACCCTGCGCGGACGCGGCTATCTGATGGTATCGGCTTCATGATTGGAAGTTTAACCGCACGCATCTTCGCTATTTTCTGGCTCACGCTGGCGCTGGTGTTGATGCTGGTTCTGATGCTGCCCAAGCTGGACTCGCGCCAGATGACCGAGCTGCTGGAGAGCGAGCAACGTCAGGGCATCATGATTGAACAGCACGTCGAGGCCGAACTGGCGAACGATCCGCCAAACGACCTGATGTGGTGGCGTCGTCTGTTTCGCGCCATCGATAAGTGGGCTCCGCCGGGCCAGCGTTTGCTGCTGGTTACCAGCGAAGGTCGCGTTATCGGCGCCGAGCGCAACGAAATGCAGATTATCCGCAACTTTATCGGCCAGGCGGATAACGCCGACCATCCGCAGAAAAAGCGCTATGGTCGTCTGGAAATGGTCGGGCCTTTTTCCGTCAGGGATGGAGAAGATAACTACCAGCTCTATCTGATTCGCCCTGCCAATACATCACAATCAGACTTCATCAATCTGCTGTTCGATCGGCCGTTACTGCTGCTGATCGTCACCATGTTAGTCAGCGCCCCGCTGCTGCTGTGGCTGGCGTGGAGCCTGGCGAAACCCGCACGTAAGCTGAAAAATGCCGCCGATGAAGTCGCCCAGGGCAACCTGCGTCAGCATCCGGAGCTGGAAGCCGGTCCGCAGGAGTTTTTAGCCGCCGGGACCAGTTTTAACCAGATGGTGACCGCGCTGGAGCGCATGATGTCCAGCCAGCATCGTCTACTGTCCGATATCTCGCACGAACTGCGCACGCCGCTGACCCGCCTGCAGTTAGGCACCGCATTGCTGCGCCGCCGCAGCGGGGAAAGCAAAGAGCTGGAGCGCATTGAGATGGAAGCGCACCGGCTGGATAGCATGATCAACGACCTGCTGGTGATGTCGCGCAATCAGGCGAAAACCGCGCTGGTCAGCGAAACGGTGAAAGCCAACCAGCTGTGGGGCGAGGTGCTGGATAACGCCGCCTTTGAAGCCGAACAGATGGGGAAATCGTTCACCGTCGAGTATCCGCCGGGGCCCTGGCCGCTGTACGGTAACCCCAATGCGCTGGAGAGCGCGCTGGAAAATATCGTACGTAACGCGCTGCGCTATTCGCATACCAAAATTTCAGTGAGCTTCTCGGTGGATAAAGACGGGATTACGGTTAACGTCGATGATGACGGGCCGGGCGTGAGTCCGGAGGATCGCGAGCAGATCTTCCGTCCGTTCTACCGTACCGATGAGGCGCGCGACCGCGAGTCTGGCGGTACCGGCCTGGGTCTGGCGATTGTCGAAGCGGCGATTCAACAGCACCGCGGTTGGGTAAAAGCCGACGACAGCCCGCTGGGCGGCCTGCGTTTAACCCTCTGGCTGCCGCTGTATAAGCGCACCTGATGCCCCCGGCCTGCGCTTCGCCAGGCCGGGTTCGAAACGGGGAGCCCGGATAAAGCGCAAAGCGCCGCCATCCGGGAACGCGCACGGAAGCGCTATTTTCCCCACAATCTCCGCGAATTATTCTCGATCTGCCCGCTTAAACGCCGCTTCTGCATCGTTCTGCTCCAGCTTACCGACAGCCCCGCCGCGGAAAGTAAACGTCGGTACTGGTCATCATCGAACGGCATCTGCCAGGCGATGGTGCCCGCTTCGTGAACGCTGACGTCGCTGAGCCGGGATACCAGCGCCAGCGGCGCATCGCTGGAGACTTGCCCACCCGCCACCACCCGATACAACCAGCCGGTTTTACCGCTGTTCTGCATAAGCTGGGCCATATCGCTGACGGCAAAATGATAGTTGAGCTTGAAGCAGGGAGAGCGCGGCTGCGTCACCTGGATCAGCGCCTCTCCCCAGCGAAAGATATCGCCGATGTAGACATTTTTTTCCGTCAGCCCTTCGGTCGAGAGATTCTCGCCAAACGCCGGGGCGCAGAAAAGATCCGCCTGCTGCGGAAGTTCAAGCGCCCAATGGGCATAGTGTTCTCGGGGATAGTGGCACAGCGCGCGGTCCGGTCCGCCGTGAATTTTCTTCTCGGCCTGCTCATCGCCCTCCAGCCCCAAATCGCCGAGGGTCAGTTCACCATCGACCTGGACTTTCCCGATGGCGCTTGGACGGCTGCCGTCGTAATCCCTTACCTTGCCCACAAAGACATTCACCGGATAGTGCATCGCTGCTCCTTTGCTGCGGATATAAAAAAAGCGAGTCATCAGACTCGCTTCTCGCTCAGCACAATGCAACCTTATTTTTTGGCGGCAAAACGCGCTGCGGCTTCGTCCCAGTTCACGACGTCCCAGAACGCTTTGATGTAGTCCGGGCGACGGTTCTGGAATTTCAGGTAGTAAGCGTGTTCCCACACGTCCAGGCCGATAATCGGAAAGCCGGAAGCGCCGGAGATAGCTTCACCCATCAGCGGGGAGTCCTGGTTAGCGGTAGAAACCACCGCCAGCTTGTCGCCTTTCAGCACCAGCCACGCCCAGCCGGAGCCAAAACGGGTCGCAGCCGCTTTTTCAAATTCCGCTTTGAAGTTGTCAACGGAACCGAAATCGCGCTCGATAGCCGCTTTCAGGTCGCCCTGCAAGGTGGTACCGGTTTTCAGGCCTTTCCAGAACAGGCTGTGGTTAGCATGGCCGCCGGCGTTGTTACGCAGAACGGTTTTTTTGTCTGCCGGCAGCTGATCCAGTTTGGTAATCAGCTCTTCTGCGGACAGGCTCGCGAATTCAGGCAGGCTTTCCAGCGCCGCGTTGGCGTTGTTCACGTAGGTCTGGTGGTGTTTAGTGTGATGGATTTCCATCGTCTGCTTGTCAAAATGCGGTTCCAGGGCGTCATAAGCGTACGGCAGGGCAGGCAGTGTGTAACTCATAATCATCTCCATTATTGTCGAGCGGCGGAAAGTGTTAATGCCGCGTAAGCAGTTGGTTCATTATAGTTAATTAAATGATATTGAAAACGCTTATCAATGCCGTATTTTTAATAAGGTTATAACAGGGGGGGATTGATGTCGTTTTGTGATACAGAACAACTAATTAAGTTTTTGGTTGCCAGGTTCAGGCTTCCGGTGGCAACAGCTTAAAGGCGGAAAAACTGACCGATTTTTACACTCACCGAGTCGGAAGAAGATTTATCCGATAAAAAATAGATGAGGATAAAATCAATGAATCACGCGATTACGATGGGTATTTTTTGGCATTTGATAGGTGCGGCCAGTGCAGCCTGTTTCTATGCCCCGTTCAAGAAAGTTAAACATTGGTCCTGGGAAACCATGTGGTCTATCGGCGGTATTGTCTCCTGGCTGATCCTCCCCTGGGCCATCAGCGCCATGCTGCTGCCCGATTTCTGGGCCTATTACGGCTCTTTTAACGCCTCCACGCTGCTGCCCGTTTTCCTGTTCGGCGCCATGTGGGGTATCGGTAATATCAACTACGGCCTGACGATGCGCTACCTCGGCATGTCGATGGGGATCGGCATCGCGATTGGTATCACGCTGATTGTTGGCACCTTAATGACGCCGATTCTTAACGGTCAGTTTGCTGTTCTCATTAACACCAAAGGCGGCCAGATGACGCTGCTCGGCGTGCTGGTCGCGGTGATTGGCGTGGGGATCGTCACCCGCGCCGGCCAGTTGAAAGAGCGCAAAATGGGCATCAAAGCCGAAGACTTCAACCTGAAAAAGGGGCTGGTCCTGGCGGTGATGTGCGGCATCTTCTCGGCCGGTATGTCGTTCGCCATGAACGCCGCCAAGCCGATGCATGAAGCGGCCGCCGCGCTCGGCGTTGACCCGCTCTATACCGCACTGCCAAGCTATGTGGTGATCATGGGCGGCGGCGCGCTGGTTAACCTCGGCTTCTGCTTTATTCGTCTGGCAAAAGTGAAAAACCTGTCGATAAAAGCCGACTTCTCGCTGGCAAAACCGCTCATCGTCAGCAATATCCTGCTTTCGGCGTTAGGCGGCCTGATGTGGTATCTCCAGTTCTTCTTCTATGCCTGGGGCCACGCCAGCATTCCGGCGCAGTACGACTACATGAGCTGGATGCTGCATATGAGCTTCTATGTGCTGTGCGGCGGCCTGGTGGGTCTGATACTGAAAGAGTGGAACAACGCCGGTCGTCGTCCGGTGGGCGTCCTCAGCCTCGGCTGCGTGGTGATTATTATCGCCGCCAATATCGTTGGTCTGGGAATGGCGAACTAGCGTCGTCAGGCGGCGGTGCGACTGCGCTGCCGCCACTGCCCTGGCGTCATGCCTATCTCGCGGTTAAACACCACCGAAAAGTAGTTGCTGTCTTCAAACCCGCACTGCATCGCCACTTCGCCAATCAGCCGTTCGGTATGCTGCAGCAGATACTGCGCGTGACAGATGCGCAGCTGGCGCAGGTAGTGGTTGATGGTCATCCCCGTCTGCTGACGAAACTGCTGACGCAGCGCGCGTTCGCTGCACCCTTCGCGCTCGCAAAAACGGTCAAGAAAGAAGGGACGATTGAGGCTGCCCGCCAGCTCGGTGAGCAGCTTATCGAGCAGCGCTTCGCTTTGGGTTGCCGCCAGATTATCGGTGGCGTAGCGATAGCGCTGAAGAATAAGCGCCAGCTGGGCAAACAGCAGTTCGGCCATATTATTGGCCTGCGCATCGCTGCGGCTGCTTTCATGCTCCAGCTGGGTAATCACCTGCCTGACCTGGGCCATGCCGCTGCTGCCAATCCGCCAGTGCGGAACCCACGGAGTGCCGAACAGACCGGGAATATGCGCCGCCCAGTCAAAGTTAAGCCGCAGCCGGTCCGGGCAGTAAATGACGTTTTGCAGGACGAGATCGTTCACCGAGGCGTAGGAGTGTTTGTCTTCCGCGCGGATATAGAACAGATCGCCGCGGGTAATCCGCCACGGGCGATCGTTAAGGACGTGCAGGCCGTTCCCCCGCCACACCAGCACCAGTTCGCAGAACTCGTGGGTATGCTCGGCGAAGACGTTTTGCGGATAGCGATCCGCTACCGCCACCGCCTGAGCGGGGGAGGCGAAAAATTCATCTTTGCGAAGAATCAGCTGACCTGCCACGACATCAACTCCGGACGCGAAAAAACGAGTCATTATTCGCGTTTATGCCTGCTAAAACGTTGACTGCTCTCGCGTTACTGAAGAATGGCGTCGCGTCCCTGGCGAATATCACGCGGAGACCAGGCAAACTCCCGGCGAAAAAGCGTCGAAAAGTGGTTACTGTCGCCGAATCCACAGCGATAGGCGATATCGGTCACACTATCATCGCTATGGCGCAGCAGATGGCGCGCCTTCATCAACCGCACCCGATTCAGATAGCGCTGCGGCGTCAGTCCGGTTTGCTGTTTTAACTGGCGATGCAGGGTTCGCAGGGAGAGTGAAAACCGCGCCGCGACCTCTTCCCAGCAGATATCTTCGGCAAAATGGTCTTCCAGCCAGGCCATTAAATGGTTCAGCCGCGCCTCGTTGTCCGACGCCCCTTCAGCCAGACTGCTTTTACGCAGGTGCACCAGCAGTTGCATAAATAAAATCTCGCGGCTGGCGATAGCGTGCATATCCGCATCCGCGCCGACCTCCTCCATCTGATCCACAATCTGGCGCACCTGCTGCAAAGCGCTCTGATTAACCCGCCAGTGCGAAAGGTAATTTCCCTCTTGCTCCTGCGGCAGCAGCGCGTTCAGGCCGGACAAAAAGCGAAACGCGTCCGGCGCGCGATAGAGCACATTGGTCAGGCACAAATTATCGGTATGTTCGTAGAGATGGCGGTCGTGATCGCGAATAAAGCAGACCGAACCGCCGCTGATGGTGTAGGGCTGGCCGTTGAAAACGTGAATTCCCGTACCGTGTTCCACAATAACAATCTCATGAAAATCATGGTGATGTTCAGGAAAAGCGGATTGCGGGAGCCGCGGCTCAATGGCGACAGCTGAAACGCCGGACTTAAAGAAATCCACACTGTGCAACATGGTCATAGCAGCTCCTCGAAATGAGAAATGTTATCAATCAGTGGAGCAAATAGTAATTAAGGGGCGGCGATCCGGCCTTCAATTTTTGACCGTAAAATTCGTAAAGCCTGCCGCTTTTTCAAGAAATGACGGGAAAGATCGGGAACTGCGGACAACATCACATCCCGCACGCCACCGCGGAGAAAACGAAACTGTGACCTCTCTCACGGTCACCTTTGCTTTCTTGCCAGCGGCCAATTTTCCCTGTCAGTAACAAGAAGGTGAGCCTGACGCGACTTTTTTAGACTGCATGCAATGATTTTCACAAGGATCTTCCCATGAGTCTTCGTCATTGTGTCGCCGTTGATTTAGGCGCCTCCAGCGGGCGGGTGATGCTAGCCAGCTATCAACCCGGCCAGCAAACCCTGGCCCTGCGCGAAATTCACCGCTTTACCAATAGTCTGCAGAAGGTCGATGGCTTCGACTGCTGGGATCTCGATAGCCTGGAAGAGGAAATTCGCCGCGGTCTGGAGAAGGTCTGCGAACAGGGCATCCTGATCGATAGCATCGGCATTGATACCTGGGGCGTGGATTATGTCCTGCTGGATAAACAGGGCCAGCGTGTCGGCCTGCCGGTTTCCTATCGCGACTCCCGCACCCAGGGCCTGATGCGCCACGCCGAAGCCCAACTGGGCCGCGCGGAAATCTACCGCCGCAGCGGCATTCAGTTTCTGCCGTTTAACACCCTTTATCAGCTGCGCGCGCTGGTTGAACAGCAGCCGGAACTGGTCAGCCAGGCCGCGCACGCGCTGCTGATCCCGGACTACTTTAGCTTCCGCCTGACCGGCAACATGAACTGGGAATACACCAACGCCACCACCACGCAGTTGGTCAACATCAACAGCGATAGCTGGGATGAAGACCTGCTGAACTGGAGCGGCGCGCCGCGCGAATGGTTCGGTACGCCGACCCATCCCGGCAACGTCATCGGCCACTGGATTTGCCCGCAGGGCAATCACATCCCGGTGGTCGCCGTCGCCAGCCACGATACCGCCAGCGCGGTTATCGCCTCGCCGCTGGCCAGCAAAAACGCCGCCTACCTCTCTTCCGGCACCTGGTCGCTGATGGGCTTTGAAAGCAAAACCCCCTACACCAGCGATGCGGCGCTAAGAGCCAATATCACCAACGAAGGCGGCGCCGAAGGCCGCTATCGGGTGCTGAAAAATATTATGGGCCTGTGGCTGCTGCAGCGGGTGCTCAAGGAGCAAAACGTCGGCGACCTGCCAGCGCTGATCGCGCGTACCGCTGCGCTTCCGGCCTGCCGCTTCGTCATCGACTGCAACGATGACCGCTTTATCAACCCGGACCACATGAGCGCGGAAATCCAGGCCGCCTGCCGCGAATCCGGGCAGCCGGTTCCTGATACCGACGCCGAACTGGCGCGCTGCATTTTCGACAGCCTGGCGCTGCTCTACGCCCGGGTGCTCAACGAGCTGGCGGCGCTGCGCGGTCAGCCGTTCAGCCAGCTGCATATCGTCGGCGGCGGCTGCCAGAACGAACTGCTTAACCAGCTGTGCGCCGACGCCTGCGGCATCACCGTGGTTGCCGGCCCGGTTGAGGCCTCCACGCTTGGCAATATCGGTATCCAGCTGATGACCCTGGATGAGTTGAACAACGTCGATGAATTCCGTCAGGTGGTACGACAAAACTACGCTCTCACTACCTTTACCCCTAATCCTGAAAATGAAATTGCCCGCTTCGTCGCGCAGTTTCAGCCACAACAGAACAAGGAGCTTTGCGCATGACCACTCAACTTGAACAAGCCTGGGAAATTGCCAAACAGCGCTACGCCAGCGTCGGCGTGGACGTCGAGGAGGCCTTGCGCCAGCTGGATCGCCTGCCCGTGTCCATGCACTGCTGGCAGGGCGATGACGTCGTCGGTTTCGAAAACCCGGAAGGAAGCCTGACCGGCGGTATTCAGGCCACCGGCAACTACCCGGGTAAAGCGCGTAACGCCAGCGAGCTGCGCGCCGACCTTGAGCAGGCGATGAGCCTGATCCCCGGGCCAAAACGCCTGAACCTGCACGCGCTCTATCTGGAATCCGATACGCCGGTATCGCGCAATGAAATTAAGCCGGAGCACTTTAAAAACTGGGTGAAGTGGGCGAAAGCCAACAAGCTGGGGCTGGATTTTAACCCCTCCTGCTTCTCGCATCCGCTGAGCGCCGACGGCTTTACGCTGTCGCACGCCAACGATGAAATCCGTCAGTTCTGGATCGATCACTGCAAGGCCAGCCGCCGTATTTCCGCTTACTTCGGCGAGCAGCTGGGCACGCCGTCAGTGATGAATATCTGGATCCCGGACGGCATGAAGGATATTACCGTCGACCGCTTCGCGCCGCGCCAGCGTCTGCTGAACGCGCTCGATGAAGTGATTAGCGAAAAGCTCGACCCGGCGCACCACATTGACGCCGTGGAGAGCAAGCTGTTCGGTATCGGCGCGGAAAGCTACACCGTCGGCTCCAACGAGTTCTACATGGGTTACGCCACCAGCCGCCAGACCGCCCTGTGCCTGGATGCAGGCCACTTCCATCCGACGGAAGTCATCTCCGACAAGATCTCCGCCGCGATGCTCTATATCCCGCGCCTGCTGCTGCACGTTAGCCGCCCGGTACGCTGGGACAGCGACCACGTGGTACTGCTGGATGACGAAACCCAGGCCATCGCCAGCGAAATCATCCGTCACGATCTGTTCGACCGCGTGCATATCGGCCTCGATTTCTTCGACGCTTCGATTAACCGCATCGCGGCGTGGGTGATTGGCACGCGCAATATGAAGAAAGCGCTGCTGCGCGCCCTGCTGGAACCGACCGCCCAGCTGCGTCAGCTGGAAGTCGACGGCGACTACACCGCCCGTCTGGCGCTGCTGGAAGAGCAGAAGTGCCTGCCGTGGCAGGCCATCTGGGAGATGTACTGTCAGCGTCACGATACGCCGGCGGGCAGCCAGTGGCTGGATAACGTACGCGCTTATGAAAATGCGGTTCTGAGCCAGCGCGGGTAATGCCTGGACGTTCCCCGGGTCGCGGCCGGGCTACGAACCGGTAGCCCGGATAAGCCGTTTACGGCGCAATCCGGGGCTCGCACATATTCAGGGCGAGGGGCCAACCCCGCGCCGAATCAACAGGAAAGACAAGACTATGCAGACCATTATCGACGCCTGGTTCGTCCAGGGCATGATTAAAGCCACTTCCGACGCCTGGCTGAAAGGCTGGGACGAGCGCAACGGCGGCAACCTGACGCTGCGCCTGGACGAAGCGGATATTGAACCCTACGCGGCGGATTTTCACGCCAAACCGCGCTATATCGCCCTGAGCCAGCCCATGCCGACGCTGGCTAACCAGCCGTTTATCGTCACCGGTTCCGGTAAATTCTTCCGTAACGTCCAGCTCGACCCGGCAGCGAACCTCGGGGTGGTGAAAGTCGACAGCGACGGCGCGGGATACCATATTCTTTGGGGCCTGACCAACGACGCGGTGCCCACTTCCGAGCTGCCGGCGCACTTCCTGTCGCACAGCGAGCGCATCCGGCTGACCAACGGCAAAGACCGGGTGATCATGCACTGTCACGCCACCAACCTGATCGCCCTGACCTACGTGCTGGAGAACACCAGCGATCTGTTCACCCGCAAGCTGTGGGAAGGAAGTACCGAATGTCTGGTGGTCTTCCCGGACGGCGTCGGCATCCTGCCGTGGATGGTGCCGGGTACCGACGAAATCGGCCAGGCCACCGCCGAGGCGATGCAGAAACATTCGCTGGTGCTGTGGCCGTTCCACGGCGTTTTCGGCAGCGGCCCCAATCTGGACGAAACCTTCGGCCTGATCGATACCGCCGAGAAATCCGCCGAGGTGCTGGTGAAAGTCTATTCAATGGGCGGGATGAAACAAACTATCACCCGCGAAGAGCTGATAGCCCTTGGCAAACGCTTCAACGTTCAACCCCTGCAGTCCGCATTAGACCTTTATCAATAACAACATCGCGCCCCGCTCACTGAGACGGGGCGAAAAAAACACCTGCAAACCCTACAAACTAACTCGATTATGTGGAGTAAAAGCAATGAAAACAAACACAAGCTTGATCCTCACCGTTGCCATCCTGGCGTTGTCCGGTTCCGCTTTAGCCGAAGTCAAAATCGCCCTCGTGGCGAAATCATTGGGAAATGGATTCTTCGAAGCAGCGAACGTCGGCGCGCAGGAAGCAGCCAAAGAGTTAGGCGATGTCAAAGTGATCTATACCGGCCCGACCACCACCACCGCCGAAGCGCAGATCGAAGTGCTGAATGGTTTGATCGCCCAGGGGGTGGATGCGATCGCCATTTCCGCTAACGATCCCGACGCCGTGGTGCCGGTGCTGAAAAAAGCGATGCAGCGCGGTATTAAGGTGGTCTCCTGGGACTCCGGCGTCGCGCCAGCGGGCCGCCAGATCCATCTTAATCCGTCCAATAACGCGCTGATTGGCGAAACCAACGTTAAGCTCGCCGCAGATGCGCTGAAGGCGCTGAACGTGGAAAAAGGCGATGTGGCGATTTTAAGCGCCACCCCAACCTCCACCAACCAGAACATCTGGATTGAGGAGATGAAAAAGGTGCTGCCGCAGTACCCGTCCGTCAATCTGGTGACCGTCGCCTACGGGGACGATCTGTCGGATAAAAGCTACCGCGAAGCGGTGGGCCTGCTGAAGTCATACCCTGACCTGAAAGTGATTGTTTCGCCTTCGTCGGTGGGGATCGTGGCCGCCGCGCAGGCGGTAAAAGATCAGGGCAAAATCGGCAAGGTCTACGTTACCGGGCTGGGGCTACCGTCGGAAATGGCTGGGGCGATTAAATCCGGCGCCAGCAAAAGCTTCGCCATCTGGAACCCGATTGACCTCGGCTACGCCGCCACGTATCTGGCCGACGATTTAGTCAAAGGCACGGCGACCAAAACCGAAGCCAATATGGGCAAACTGGGCAAAGTGAAGCTGGACGCCGACGGTAGCGGCGCGATGGCCGAACCGTTCGTCTACGATGCGAGCAACATCGATAAGTTCTCAAAAATCTTCTAATCCCCCTTACCCGACCCTCTCTCCTCAAGGGAGAGGGAACAAACCACTCTCTCGCTCTTTGGGGGAGGGTAAAGGGTAATTTGACGGAGAACTATCATGTCAGCATCCACCCCACTGCTGTCGCTGAAGGGCATCACCAAGGTTTTTCCCGGTGTCCGCGCCCTTGAAAACGTGCAGCTCGATCTCTGGCCCGGTAAAGTGACCGCTTTAATCGGCGAAAACGGCGCGGGGAAATCTACGCTGGTCAAAGTGATGACCGGCATTTATCAGCCCGAAGAGGGCGAGATTCTCTATAAAGCGATCCCTATCCAACTGCCGAACCCGGAGTCGGCGCACAAGGTCGGGATCACCGCGATTCATCAGGAAACCGTGTTGTTCGACGAACTCTCGGTGACCGAAAATATCTTCGTCGGCCAGTATCTGCATCGCGGCCTGCTGAAGAAGCTCGACTGGCCCGCCATGCACCGCAAAGCCAGCGAAATTCTCACCCGCCTCGAGGTACAGATTGACCCGCGCGCGACGCTGAAAACCCTCAGCATCGCCCAACGCCATATGGTAGCCATCGCCCGGGCGCTCTCCTTTGAAGCCCAGGTGGTGATCCTCGATGAACCGACGGCGGCGCTCTCGCAGCATGAAATTCTGGAGTTTTATCAAATCGTTGAGCGCCTGAAGCAGGACGGTAAAGCGATTCTGTTTATCTCGCATAAGTTCGATGAGATTTTCGAGCTGGCGGACTACTACACCATTCTGCGCGACGGCGTGTACGTCAGCTCCGGCGCGATTAACGACATCACCGAAGAGCGGATGGTGGCGATGATGGTGGGCCGCGCGATTACCCAAACCTACCCGAAAGTCGACTGTATTACGGGAGAAACGGTGCTGGAGGTGAAAGACCTTTGCCACCCCACCGAGTTCGCCCATATCAGCTTCAGCCTGCGCAAAGGGGAGATTCTTGGCTTTTACGGCCTGGTGGGCGCCGGGCGCACCGAGCTGATGCAGGCGCTCTCCGGAGTCTCACATCCCTCTTCCGGCGATATTGTGCTGAAGGGGAAACCGATGCGCTTTCGCCAGCCGGCCGACGCGATCGGCGCCGGTATCGTCTGCGTGCCGGAAGAGCGGCAGAAGCAGGGAGCGATTATCGCCCTGCCGATCGCCCAGAACATCAGCCTGCCGCAGCTCAGCAAACTGAACCCCGGCGGCGTGCTTAACGACGCCCGCGAATGGCGGCTGGCGGACGAGTACGCTTCGCGCCTGCAGGTTAAGGCCTTTAGCTGGCGGCAGGCGGTGGAAACCCTTTCCGGTGGCAATCAGCAAAAAGTGGTGATCGGCAAATGGCTGGCGACCCATCCCGAGGTGATTATCCTCGACGAACCGACCAAAGGCATCGATATCGGCTCCAAAGCGGCGGTGCACCAGTTTATGTCCGAGCTGGTCAGCCAGGGGCTGGCGGTGATTATGGTCTCTTCGGAGCTGCCGGAAGTGATGGGTATGGCCGACCGGATTATCGTGATGCATGAAGGGCTGATGGTCGCCGAGTACCGCGCCGGTGAAGCGACGGCGGAAACCATCGTTAGCGCCGCCAGCGGCATTGGTCAGGAGGCAGCGTAATGGGCCGACAACTGCTTAAACACCGTGAAGCGCTGCTGGCGGCGGTCGTCATTTTGATGATCGGCGCGATCGGCAGCCGGGCGCCGTCGTTCGTCTCGCCGGGCAATCTGGTGGAGATGTTTAACGACACCGCCATCCTCATCATCCTCGCCCTCGGCCAGATGATGGTACTGCTCACCAAAGGCATCGATCTGTCGATGGCCGCCAACCTGGCGCTGACCGGGATGATCGTCGCCCTGCTCAACGCCCACTATCCGGGTATTCCGGTGGCGGCGCTGCTGGCGCTGGCGACCCTGCTGGGCCTGCTGATGGGGATAATTAACGGCCTGCTGGTCTGGCGGCTCGGCATCCCGGCCATCGTGGTCACGCTGGGCACCATGAGTATTTATCGCGGGATTATCTTCCTGCTCTCCGACGGCGGCTGGGTGAACTCGCACCAGATGAGCGCCGATTTTCTCGGCCTGCCGCGCGCCTCGCTGCTGGGGCTGCCGCTGCTGAGCTGGTGCGCCATCGCCGCACTGCTGCTGGTGGGCTATTTCCTGCGCTACAGCCGCACCGGTCGGGCTTTGTACACCGCGGGCGGCAACGCGACGGCGGCGTACTACACCGGGATTAACGCCGGGAAAATGCAGTTTGTCAGCTTCTGCCTCTCCGGCGCGCTGGCCGGGTTCTGCGGCTATCTGTGGATCTCGCGCTTCGCCGTCGCCTATGTCGATGTCGCCAACGGTTTTGAACTGCAGGTAGTCGCCGCCTGCGTCATCGGCGGCATCAGCACCATGGGCGGAACCGGTCGCGTGCTCGGCTGTCTGTGCGGCGCGCTGTTCCTTGGGGTGATTAATAACGCGCTGCCGGTGATTGGCATTTCGCCGTTCTGGCAAATGGCCATTTCCGGCGCGGTGATCGTCATTGCGGTGCTGCTTAACGAACGCGGTAATAAAGGTAGCGGGCGATTAATCCTGCGCAACGCGGCGCTGGCGCGGCAGAAACAGGCGGTGAAATCATGAGCAAAATAATGATGTCTGAAGAGATGAAAAGCGCCCCGGCCGCGCCGTCGCCGCTGCGCCGTCTGCTGTGCTGGGAAGGGTTTCTGCTGGCGGTAACCCTGGCGGTATTCGTGGTTAACGCCCTGGCGTCGCCCTACTTCCTTAATATCTGGAACCTGTCGGACGCCACGTTTAACTTCACCGAAAAAGCGATCATCGTGTTGCCGATGGCGATGCTGATTATCGCCAGAGAGATCGACCTTTCGGTGGCGTCGACGATGGCGCTGAGCTCAACGGCGATGGGCTTCTGCGCGGCGGCGGGTATGGATACGCCGCTGCTGGTGGCCGTCGGGCTGGGCGTGGGGCTGCTGTGCGGCCTGTTCAACGGTATCCTGGTGACGCGCTTTAACCTATCGTCGATCGTCATCACCATCGGTACCATGAGCCTGTATCGCGGGATAACCTACATTCTGCTCGGCGACAAGGCGCTCAATCACTACCCGGAGAGCTTCGCCTGGTTCGGCCAGGGCTACGTGTGGGGGGCGCTCTCTTTTGAGTTCGCGCTGTTTATCCTCCTCGCCGCCGCCTTTACCTTCCTGCTGCATAAAACCAACTTTGGCCGCCGGACCTACGCCATCGGCAATAACCCAACCGGGGCCTGGTTCTCTGGCATCAACGTCAAGCGTCACAATCTGGTGCTGTTCGCGCTGGTCGGGCTGATGGCCGGGCTGGCGGCGGTCCTGCTGACCTCGAGGCTCGGCAGCACCCGCCCGACGCTGGCGATGGGCTGGGAGCTGGCGGTCGTCACGATGGCGGTGCTCGGAGGCATCAATATTCTCGGCGGCTCCGGCAGCATGGTGGGGGTGATTATCGCCGCTTTCCTGATGGGGCTGGTGACGTTTGGCCTGAGCCTGCTCAACGTGCCGGGGATCGTGATGTCGATCATCATCGGCGCGATGCTGATCGTGGTGATCTCGCTGCCGATTATTACCCGGCGGATGATGCAGCGAAGACGAATTTAATTTCCCCTTCACCCTGATCTGACCGGTACGTGTAGCCCGGGTAAGGCGCCAGCCGCGACCCGGGGGCGGGTGAAGGGAAACGGATTACCCAAAATCAACATTAAGGAGAATTATCATGAGTTTTATGTTGGCACTGCCCAAAATCAGCCTCCACGGCGCGGGCGCAATCGGCGATATGGTCAAGCTGGTGGCGGGCAAACAGTGGGGTAAAGCGCTGATCGTCACCGACGGTCATCTGGTTAAAATGGGCCTGCTCGATAGCCTGTTCACCGCCCTGGACGCCCAGCAGATGTCTTACCATCTGTTTGACGAGGTGTTCCCTAACCCAACGGAAGCGCTGGTGCAACAAGGCTACGCGGCGTATCAGGAAGCAAACTGCGACTTTATTATCGCCTTCGGCGGCGGCAGCCCAATTGATACCGCCAAAGCGGTCAAAATCCTCACCGCCAATCCGGGACCGTCCACCGCCTACTCCGGCGTCGGAAAGGTGAAAAACGCCGGCGTGCCGCTGGTGGCGATCAACACCACCGCCGGAACAGCGGCGGAGATGACCAGCAACGCGGTGATCATCGACGCCGAGCGCAAGGTGAAAGAGGTGATTATCGACCCCAATATCATCCCGGATATTGCCGTCGATGACGCCAGCGTGATGCTGGATATCCCGCCATCCATTACCGCCGCCACCGGCATGGACGCGCTGACCCACGCCATTGAAGCCTTCGTGTCCGTTGGCGCGCATCCGCTGACCGACGCCAACGCCCTGGAGGCGATTCGCCTGATCAACCTGTGGCTGCCGAAAGCCGTGGACGACGGACATAACCTTGAAGCCCGCGAGCAGATGGCGTTTGGCCAGTATCTGGCGGGCATGGCGTTTAACAGCGCCGGTCTGGGCCTGGTGCACGCGCTGGCCCATCAGCCGGGCGCCACCCACAACCTGCCGCACGGCGTGTGCAACGCCATCCTGCTGCCGATCATCGAAAACTTTAACCGCCCGAACGCCGTCTCCCGTTTCGCCCGCGTGGCGCAGGCGATGGACGTCGATACCCGCGGCATGAGCGATGAGGCGGCCAGCATGGAGGCAATCAACGCCATCCGCGCGCTGAGCAAACGCGTCGGCATTCCGCAAGGCTTCAGCCAGCTTGGCGTTAGCAAAGCCGATATCGAAGGCTGGCTGGACAAAGCGCTGGCCGACCCGTGCGCGCCGTGCAACCCGCGCGCCGCCAGCCGCGATGAAGTTCGCGAACTCTATCTGGAGGCCTTATGATCCGCAAAGCTTTCGTTATGCAGGTCAACCCGGACGCGCATGAAGAGTATCAGCGCCGCCATAACCCCATTTGGCCGGAGCTGGAAGCGGTGCTGAAAGCCCACGGCGCGCACCATTACGCGATATATCTCGATAAAGCGCGCCATCTGCTGTTCGCCACGGTGGAGATTGAGTCCGAAGCGCGCTGGGACGCCGTCGCCGGGACCGAGGTGTGCCAGCGCTGGTGGCGGCATATGCGCGACGTGATGCCCGCCAACCCGGACAACAGTCCGGTAAGCGCGGAGCTCAAAGAGGTGTTTTATCTCGATTAAATCCCTGACGGCCCCGCTGCGTTTAGCGGGGCCACCGCTTGAGGTTGAAGAGCGTTACATCGTTCCGGGAACAGGCGTGGCCCTGAAGGCGTTTACCGCCCTGTCCATCAGCACCTGATTGTCACTTCCGCTATCCAGGATCGTGTTTTGCGCAGAGCGCTTTTCTACCAGCACGGCGACCGCATCGAGGGTTTTTAATCTGTCCGTGGTGAGCAAGGCGCTGACCTGCGCCGCAAAGCAGGCATCCTCTTCCAAAGTTTGCGCCTGCGACGCCGACGCCTCAGTCGTCGCCACGATATGGTTATTGGCAAGGTAGTTCCCCTTGCCGGCAACAAGACGGATGACGATCGGCTTTATTCCCTGCGGCTTGAGATACTGGACATCGACGGTTTCGGAAATATGATTGGCAATAATCGAGTTATTACTCCCGTCAATATACAGCAGACCATAGGTATCATCTCGCCCATTGTCATAAGCCTGCATCGGCGGCCAGGGCTCACGATCGCGCAAGAAGTGGTTTGCCGAGATCAGATTCTCCGCGCAGTTGTTCTCCATTATCAGCATGCCAGGATAAAACGAATGGAATCGGTTGCTGGTGACGCAGGAGCGTACAACGCCGGATAAGTGGACGCTGCTGGCGCCGCGCGGGAAAATATTGTTGGTAGAAATTAATAACCCGCCGAAGTTTTGCGCGTAAATGGAATACCCTTTATAACCTGCGCCAATCAAGTTATCGGTTATTTTTGACGCCTGCCCGGCGCCGCGGAGTTCAATACAGTTACCGCATTCGGCAATAAAGTTATTATGGATCGCCATCGCATCGCTGTTGTACGCGGTGAGGCCATGCTCGAGGTAGATGAACCCCATCCCGGTGATCCGAAAGGCATCCTGCGCGCTGGCGATATAAATTCCGGTTTTACCGTTGGTGTAGGTATTTTCCGGATCGTTGTTTCCCAGCCCATCATCCACAAAGTGCAGGCCATCAATACAGAAGTTTTCGAACGCCACCGAACTGATACGCGGCGCCCCGCTGCGCTTTACATAAAACGCGGCGCCGGCGTGCTCTTCATCGCCGTCCTGCGGACAAAGATCGACCAGGATACGGCTCCCGCCCGGCCACAGATCGTGCAGGTTCGCCCATTCATCCGCTGGGGTATTAAAGCGAATGCTTGAGGAGACAAAACCATGCCCGGCGCCCATTATTTTTAAATAGCTTATATCAATCAAGACCTGCGTCGTCAGATGATAATCGCCGGGCGGGATAAAGATAGCGGCGCCCGGTTTTCCGCCGTCGTTGATATCGGTTTCGGTTTGCCGGGATTTAATATCGGCGATAATACTATTAATCACTTCGCCAATATCCTGATAGGGATTACCCACCGGCCACCGCGTGACATCATAATAATTTTCAGGCACCATAAAAACCTCCTTTGATATTAAATAGAAATTAATAAGCAATATTTAAATCGTAGTTATTTCATTGTTGAATAAAACCGATACTCTGCGCTCCAGGTCATTAACCGTGGCCTTTTTCCAGCTCGCGCTTTGCCAGATCCGTTTTAATTCTTTCAAGGAAAGCGTTATTCAGCTTAAAATAGCGCACCAGATACGCGCTGATGAAATAACTCACCATCGGCAGCAGTGAAAACATCATGATAATACCTTGAATGGTCTGCGAATTTTGCTGCGGCTCATTCGCGACATAGCCGGTAAACGCCAGAATCCAGGCGACGATCGCGCCGGCGACCGCCAGACCCATTTTGAGCATAAACAGGTTTCCCGCGAAGGAGATGCCGGTCAGGCGTTTACCAAATTTCCAGTCGCCGTAATCGTCGACGTCGGACATCATCGCCCACAGAATAGGGCCAGACTGTATTAAATGCAGAACGTTAATAATGATGAACAGCGTCATCAGCGGGGTCAGGGATTGCGGATCAACAAACCACAGCGCAAATGAGAGAATGCCGAGAATAATATTAATAACGCGGAACAGCGCCAGCTTATCAAAGCGATCGGTTAGCGGTTTGGCAAGCACGCTGCCCAGCATATTACAGGCCACGCCCAGCGCCATAAAGAAGGTAATAAATCCAACCGACTCTTTCATGACGTAAGTAGCATAATAGATAGTGACGCCACCGCGGATAAATGCCGGGAAAACGTTCAGGAAGGTAATAGCGATCATCAGGAGCCACTGATCGTTTTTGATAATATCGCGCAGGTCTTTCTTCAACGACTCGTTTTGCTTCACCGACACCACCCGCTCTTTAATGCTGGAAAAGCAGAACAGGAACATCAGCGTTGCCGCGCCGCCCATAATGATCATGGTCAGTTGGAAACCGGAGGCGCGATCGCCGTTACCCAGCCAGTCCGTTAACGGCAGAATAGAGGAGGAAATAATTAATGTCGCCAGGCCATTAAGGAAAAAACGCCAGGACAGACAGCCCATACGCTCTTTCTGATTGAGGGTAATCACGCCGCCGACCGAGCAATAGGGAATATTAATCGCGGTGTAAATCAGCGACATGACAAGATAGGTGACCCAGGCATAGATAATCTTGCCGTTCATGCTGAGATCGGGGGTAGTAAACATCAGTACCGCGCCCAGGCCAAACGGAAGCGCCATCCATAATAACCATGGACGGAATTTACCCCAGCGCGAGATGGTGCGGTCGCAGATTGCCCCCATTAGCGGATCGCTAAAAGCGTCAAAGATACGGATAACCAGGAATAATGTGCCAACCACCCCGGCATTCAGGCCATAAACATCGGTATAAAACCACGTCAGATATAGCGCCAGGACGCTCCATATCATTCCCGACCCGGCGTCACCCATGCCGTAGCCTATCTTCTCCCTGAGCCCGAGCTTTTCATAAGCGCCTGGCTTTTCCATTGCGGTAGCAGACATAAATACACCTATTTTTGGTTAAAAGGAGCCCATGGCGCAAACGTTGCGCCATTACTAAATACCTATCCTTTACAGGGAGGTAATATTAATCTTTACGCTGCTCTCGCGGATAATTAACCGGGAGACGATTTCATGCATTTCAATACTGTCTGGCTGCTGTTGATGCTTCACCATCTGGAACGCGAGGTGGGCAATCTCATTGACCGGCTGCGCCACGCTGGTGATTTTTTTTGTTTGCGCCAGCAGGGTATTATCAAAACTGGCAATAGCAATATCTTCTGGAACGGAGATACCTTTTTCTTTAAGTCCATCGATAATATAGTTAGCGGCAATATCGTTATACACCAACAGGCATGAACAGTTACGCTCAGGCTCGCTGAGCTTCTCGATAATGACATCAAGAATTTGAATATGCCCGGAAACTCTCTCGCCTTCACCTTTGGCTATCCAGAACAAATTATCTTTGGCGAGGGTTAAGCCGTGGCTCGCTATTTTTTTGCTATACGATGATACCTTGCGATTATCAACACCTTCCTGGGCAACAAAGCCAAATGAAAGATGACCCGTGTGGATAAAATGTTCCGCAATACTTTCCGCCCCGCGATCCTGATTAATCGAAACGGAATTAAAGAACCGGGACACCTGGGTAACAACGGCGACCGGGATTCGGGTAATGGCTAACCATTCGGAAAGGTCGGCCTCCGCTTCCGTCGGTACCCATAACAAACTGTCAATGCCCATCCCCACCAGCGTATGAATAATATGTTTATCCTGCTGCGGCTGATTCTGATGCGTTTTAACGATCACCGATTTTCCAATATACCGGGCCTCTTCCTCCACTGTCGCTAATAGTTCACAGAAGTGAGGATTTACCAGGTTAGGCAACACCACGCCAATTAGCCCTGAACATTTACCGCTAAGCTGAAACGAACTCTTACTGGGGACGTAGCAGAGATAATCCATCGCATCGCGTACCGCCTGCCGGGTTTCCGGCACCACGCTGGGATGATTGTTAAGGACTCGTGATACGGTCGCCGTCGAGACCCCCGCTCTTTTCGCTACGTCTTTGATCGATGCCATGATGATTGAGTACGCCCCCTAACACTGGTGCTCACTATAAATTGTGATCGCGATCGAAAATGTAAGCCAGTTCACATGTTGCTTTGTTACATGGAATCACGTTTAGCCTTCGCATTTTTATTATTCTTTCCATGGCTTAAAGACGGGCCTATACAAAAGCATAAATCAGCGAAAAAGGATAATATATTATGTCAAAAAAATATTGCTGGCGATCGTGTGGGGTTTCACTAAAAGATACATAACGCATGAAGGTCCCTCATCCTTTTTTCGTGTAAACAACAGAATGTCAGATTGCTCCTTCACTCAGGATGAAGCATGAGAAATACTGGCTTAATTATTTATAGCGGCCATCATTCATTAAAATAATGTTCAATTAAAGAGAATACACTCTGCGTATAACTACAATTATTAGAAGAAATACTTAAAACGCACCCGCGCGCCGTAGCGATTGTCATCATCACCCTGGCTCAGCTTCTCGTTGCTGGCATCCATATAAGCGGTGTTCAGATTCATCACGACCCCGTTATCCGGGTCGCTCTTCAGGCCGTTCCAGGTCATAGTCAGGCCATCGCCGGCGCGGTCGTATAGATTTAGCCATGACCGTCGCTATATAGGTCGTTGGCGGTATTGCCGGAGTGCTCGACGAAGGTATCCTGATTCAGTGGGAACATATCTTACGCCTCAAAACACCCTACTTTCACCTGCCAGTCGTTCTCCTGACTAAAGAAGAAAACCGCGTTGTCGAGGTTCATCGAACCGGTTATGTCCGCTAGTGGCTGGACAGAGAACCCGGCTAAATAGCTGTTGTCCGTTTTATGGATACCGTCAAAACCGAGCAGAATACGGCCGTTTAAATCCCACTTATCGTAGGTGGGATCGCTGCCGACGTCGGCATTGGTCATGGCCAGCAGGCCACGTTTGCTTTCCGCATCCATATTGAATTCCACGTCACCGTAGATTTTCAGATCGCCATAGCCGGATAATTTCAGCTCAGGGACTGAAATATTCTTTTTACTCTCAGCAACCGGAGCCACGCTTTTAACCAGCGATGCTGGTTTGCGCCGTCTGCATAGCGGCATTCTGCTTCGCCTGTAAATCCCGCACCTGACCTTCGGCCAACGCCGCCCGGCGTTCAGCGGCGGCAAGCCGCGCTTCAAGCAGCCCCATACATTGTTCCAGCATCAGGTGATTATTTTTCGCTACCGCTGAACCAGTTATTAAACATAAACCTATGGCTATCGATAATGCTGTTTTATTCATTTTTATTATTCGGAGGTAAAAGAGGGCCAGGTGAGTCATAAACTCACCCGTATATTTTTTATATCACGCACATTTTCTGTTTTATTTTGGATATTCATCCCGCGAACAGCTGATATTTATTTTTATCCTCATCGGTAATTTCTCTTAATACCCGACAGGGGACCCCAACGGCCACCACGTTCGCCGGTATGGAACGGTTCACCACGCTGCCGGCTCCAATGACCGAGTTTTTACCAATTGTGACGCCAGGGTTGATAATCACCCCGGTACCAAGCCATACGCCATCCTCGATGATAACCGGCTGAGAGAACTGCTGCTGGGTGTGGCGCAGATCCGGATGAACCGGATGGCCCGCGGTGGAAATGGTCACATTGGGCGCAAACATCACGTTATTGCCGATGATAATGTCGGCATCATCAACCAGCGTCAGGTTAAAGTTCGCGTAAAAATTATCGCCAATGGTGGTGTGGGTGCCGTAGGCTACGTGAATCGGCGGTTCTATCCAGCACTGCTCGCCCACGGCGGCGAACAGCCGCTGAATAATGTCGTTTCTTAATTCCTGATTAAAGGGGTGCGAGTGGTTGTATTCATAAGCTCGCGCCTTGCCCATCAGCCGCTGTTCCGGTAAACCATATCCTGAATCAAGATAGAGTTCGCCGCTGTTCATTCTTGCTTTCATATCCATAGTGCAAATTTTCCTCATCTCGCCAGCACATCCCAGTGCATTATCGACCTGATTTCTAAACCGTCATCGCATTATCGCGCATCTTTTCCGACGCGGCTTTGCCCGATAAGGTAAAGGCGGATATCAAGGTGACGGTCAGGGCAATGCCGCCAAGGATCATATAAGTATCCTGGAAGCCGATACGGTCATACATATTTCCGGCAAAAGCGGAGAGAAAAATCGCCGCCACCTGTTTGGAAAACTGGAAGCCGACCAGGTAAATCGTCGCCGACAGGCGAACGTCAAACACGCCGGTAATATATTTAAACGCGCCTACCAGCAAGAACGGGACCTCCAGCGCATGGAGCATTTTCAGCGCCACCACTTCAGCGGCCGTCGTGGCGAACGATGAACCGATCATCCTCGCCGCCATCACCATCCCGGCAATCAGCAGCGTATTCTTCGCCCCGATGCGGTTAATAATCCACGGCGAGCTGAACATAATAATCGCGTTGCATATTTCCCCGGCAGTGGTCGCAAAACCAAAGGCGCGGGTGCCCGATTCCGGCGTGGCGAAGAAAGATTTGAAGAAGGTGGCAAACTGCTGGTCAAAGACGTCATATACGCAGGCGACGCCGATAACGTAGAGAATGAACATCCACATTTTGCGCTGACGGAACATGCGCACGGCGGTTTTTAAATCGACCGACGAACGGTTAGCGCCCAGCGAATCCATCACCTGCGCGGTCTGGCTGGCCTGCGGTTTCGCGATAGACACCAGTACGACCAGCACTAGCGCGGCGGCCGACCCCATCCAGAACACCCACTCGGGATTAACGCTGAACAGCATCCCCGCCGTGGTGGCGCACAGCGCCCAGCCGAGGCAGCCAAAAGTCCGCGCCTTGCCGTATTCAAACCCGCTGTTGCGGCTCACGCGCTCAATATAGGCTTCCATCGCCCCGGCGCCGGCGGAGAAAACAAAACCGATATAGGCCCCGCCGCTCAGCGCCCCGAGCCAGATATTGCTTTTCAGCAGCGGCGCAAAGACATAGAGGAAAAAGGGGGCGATCAGCACCAGCAGCACCGTCACGATCCACATAAGATGCTTTTTCAGCCCCAGCTTATCGGAGATCACGCCCAGTATCGGCTGAAAGCAGATAGCGAACAGCGACAGGCTGGAGAAAACAATACCGGTCTCGGTTTTATTCAGGCCGATGACGTCCGATAGCCAGATTGGCAAAAACGGAAAGCAGGTGGCCATAATGAAAAAGTAGAGAAAGAAGAACAGCCCGAAAATCCAGAAATTGGGGTTGTTTTTATGGGTACAGGCGGTCGGGTTCATTGTGTACTCCTCAAAAAGGGCCGACGCGCGGCCCGTTACCATCACACGCGTTGCAGGCCAATCAAAATGGCGCTTTCCGGGTCGAGGATTGGCAGCGCCAGCCCCGCCAGTTGTAACCACTCGCCGCTGACGGTCTGCGGCGTCGTCATCCATTCCGGCAGCTTACGCATCGTATGGCCGCCCTCTCCCGTAATCTGGATATCAGGATGGTCGAGCAGCGTCACCCGATAGCGGGCTCCCGCTTCCAGCCCCGCCACGCGCAGCGGTGCCATCAGGGTGTAGTCCGGCATCGCCAGTTGACTGACGAGGAAGATTGCCCGGCTCCGATCTTCACTCACTACACCGTGCGCGAGGGTTGTGGTGTCCGGCATATCGATACGCCACTGCACGCCATGATGAATGACATCGCGCCACTGCTTATGCAGCGCCGCGTATTTACGGTAGCCCGCGCGCTCCTGCTCATCGGCGGTCACCGGATCCAGCTCAAGCCCCATATGGCCAAACAGCGCCGTCAGGCCGCGAAACGCAATGCTGTGCTGGCGGAAGGTGGCGTGGCAGTGGCGGTTGCCGATGTGCGCGCCCATCACTTCCGGCGGGAAGAAGTAGCTCATACCGCGCTGGATGGTGTTGCGCTCGAGGGCATCATTATTGTCGGAAGCCCAGAAGCGATGGCTGCGCTTCAGCACTTCATAATCGATACGCCCTCCGCCGGAGGAGCAGGATTCAAATTCAATATGCGGGAAGCGGGCCACCAGCGTATCCAGCAGGCGATAGAACTGGCGAGTTTGCGCATCGGCGGCGGCTTTACCATTATGGGCAGGCTGCACCAGTTCACGGTTCATATCCCACTTCACATAGTCCACGGCGTGCTCGCCCAGCAGCCAGCTCATTCGTTCCAGCAGATAATCAAAGGCTTCCGGGATATTCAGGTTCAGGACAAACTGATGACGTCCGGGGATCGGCGTATAGCCCGGCAGCGCCAGCAACCAGTCAGGATGTGCGCGGTATAAATCGGAGTTCGGGTTGATCATCTCTGGCTCAACCCAGATGCCGAACTCCATCCCCAGCGACTTCACATGGTCGATAACCGGGGTCAAACCGTCAGGATATTTTTCCTCATCAAGATACCAGTCGCCGAGCGCCGCCCAGTCGTCATTGCGCCCTTTAAACCAGCCATCATCAATAATAAAGCGCTCCACGCCCAGCCCCGCCGCCTCATCCGCCATGCGCATGATGTACTGCGGGTCGTGGTCGAAATAGATCCCTTCCCAGGTGTTGAGATGCACCGGGCGCGGTTTGTTGTCCGGGAAGCGAATAATCTGTTCGCGCAAATAGCGGTGGAACTGCTGGCTCATGCCGTTCAGCCCTTGTGCTGAATAGCTGGCGTAGAGGTTCGGCGTCCACAGCGTTTCCCCTTCCGCCAGCGCCATTTCGCCCGCCAGATAGAGCGCTTCCGCCTGCAGGTAGCGCCGTCCGTCGGTTTTCACTTCCGCCCGCAGGCGGTGGTTACCGCTCCAGCCCAGATGCACGCCCCACACTTCGCCCTGCATCTCGCTAAAGGCGCGGCTGCCGGTAATCAGCGCCGGGAAATGTTCGTGAGAGGTGCGTCCGCGGCGGTTTTCCAGCACGAAGCTGTCGTGTTCAAGGATCAAACGATGAGGCTGGAATTCGCGGATCCAGCGGCCATGAAAAGCCATCACTTCGCGGGCGCGTTCGGCGACCGGCAGCGTGACTGCCAGACGTTCCACCTGCCACGGCTGCGGGCGCAGGTTGGTTAAGCCATGGCGCACGCTCAGCACGCCGCTGCTATCAAGCTGGATTTCACTGCATAACCGCAGGCCAGCCTGCGCGTCTTCGCTGAAAAGAGTAACCTTCCGCCCGTCCTGCACCACCTCGGTGGTGGTGAAAATAGGCGAGGCATCAAGCCCCTGGCGGTGACCCTCAATGCCCGGCGCGCCAAATAGACCGTGCCCCAATTCAGCCATCAAGGTCACCGGTGAATCCACGTCGAGGCGGCCGTTGGCCACCGGACGGGCGAGACTGGCGGCATCCTGAGGCGAAAAGTGGCTTAAATGCGGTCCCCAGTAGATAATTTCGGCGAACGGATGGGTTTTGATCACCACGTCGGCCGCTGCGCTTTGCAGGTGTAAAATCGAATCAGACATTAGACATCTCCACGACAAGGAATGTCTTACTGTTGATCCGAAACGTTTCGGGTGCCAACCAAAACGTTTCGGATCCGTGATCGAGTTCAGGAAATTAATCTGAGGTGCGGGAAATCAGGCGGTTTCGCCGGGGATGAATTCAGGCTGCCAAAGTACCTGGAGCGAGGCCAGATCGTCGCCGGCGATTAAGCGGCGGACCATGCTGGCTATCTGGCGGCCAACGCCCTGACGAGTGGACTGAACCACCGCGCCCACCGGGGTCTCGATGATGCTGTCCTGCGGTAGGCCATCGTAAACCACCAGTGAGACGCGATCGGAACCGGTAAGACGTCCAAGCTGCGACAGGGCCATCGCTGCGCCGTCGCCGTGAGTGTTGCAATCGGTGACAATCGCCGTTGGCGGTTCGGGCAAGCGCAGCAGTTCCATGGTTGCCTGAAACCCGCCGCGGCGGGTGGGCGGCACGCTGCGCAGCCAGGTTTCAGTAAGGCCCGCCTCGCGCAGCGCCTGTAGATAACCGTTGCGGCGCTGGGTAATAAACGCCTGATTGTTATTTTCGCTCAGCAGCGCGATGCGCCGGTGCCCCTGGCTAATCAGGTGGCGGGTGGCGCGATACGTTCCCGCCTGGTTATCGAAATCAAACCAGGCGTAGGGCTGCGGCAGGCGGCTGCGGCCCAGCGCCAGAAAAGGAAAGCCGGCGGAGAGGAGTTGAATCAGACGCGGGTCGTCATCCAGCGTATGCGCGACGATCAGCGCATCGACGCGACGGCTCTGCACCATACGCATATAGCCGTGCTTATCGGCCTGTTCATCATCGGCAATCAGCAATAAATCAATCTCGTAGCGCGCCAGTTCGTGGCTGATTTCGCCCACCATTTCAAGAAAGACATTGTTATTCAGCGGCGCGGGGCGCACGGGGAAAACGAGGCCGACGGCGTCGATTTTGCCCATCTTCAGGCGACGCGCGAAAGTGTTGGGTCGATATCCGCGGCGCTGGGCTTCCGCTTCCACGCGGGCGCGCGTCTCCTGCGACACGTCGTCATAGCCGTTTAACGCGCGGCTGACGGTTGTTACCGAGATCCCAAGTTCTTTAGCAATGGCTTTCAGCGACATATGTATGCCTGTCTTCGCGGAAGAATGCGGTTAGTGTCCCGCAATACGGGCATGGCGTCCAGCAACAGCGACAAAGCGTCGTTCGGCACTTTGTTCTGAGTAAAAAACTACTGCGTCAGCGGCTTACGCACAAAGAAGCCATAGAGACAGGCGCCAAGAAACAGCAGGCAGCCGCCGAGAATAAAGACATTGGTGAACTGACCGGTAGCATCAAGGATAATCCCGGTGATCACCGGCGCCAGCGCTGCTCCCAGAAAACCGCCAAAGTTCTGGATAGCACTGAGAGAAGCGACCTGCTCTTCCCCCCGGCCCCAGACTGCTACCCAGCACCATCAGCGACTCACCGCCTCGCGGGAAGCGTCCAACCTTAGCCACAATGTCAACGTTGCACGAGCCAAATACACCTACCTTTCCCTGCATAACTTTTCCTTTTTGTCGCTCATCGCCTGGTGATTTACGGTGATTAAGAGGTTGCAGCAGCACCTCGAAACTATCGCCGGTTTCAGAAATAAGTTCCGCCTGCAAACTACGGCGCGAAATAATTGCTCCGCCATAACAGCGCTGCACCAAACCCATCGCTGCAAGAGTATTTAAATCACTGCGAATCGTTTCTTTTGTAACATTAAAATGAGCAGAAAAATAATTAACACAACCACGCTCATGTTTATCTAAATATCGTAAAATAGACATCCTACGTTCTTCAAGAAACATAATTAACCCCAATATCACCGTTGCAGTATACAAACCACTTAAGGGTGGAAGAGTGACATCAATCCCATGTTTCCAGACGAAACAGAAGCAAACAAAAATGAAGAAAAAGAATAAACGGAAAAGCGATATTCCCGGCTCTATAAGGAGTAAAATAATATATGAGTCATTAATATATATAACGGTATAACATTCTGCGTATTACGAATAAATGCGCAGAATGTTATTAAATTTAGTTTTGCTCGGCAATCAGCAGCGCCTGGGTGTCCGGCTCCAGCGCCTGGAAAACGTGCTGCCTATCGGCGGGATAGCAGATGTAATCGCCTTCCCCCAGTTCTTCCGGCGCTTCCGTCAGGCCGACCCGCGCGCGCCCCTGGGTGACAATAATATGCTCCACCGAACCCGGCGGATGGGGATGGGAAATGCGGTCTGCGCCCGGCTGGGTCAGCAGAAGATAGATATCGCGCCGAGCGCCCGGCGGGCAGGCGGCCAGCAAAATCGCCTGATAGTTTGCCTGCTCGGCGACCACCTTCGTCCCCTCACCGCGGCGGATCACCTGCGTGGTGTTGGCCTGCGGCTCCAGCAGCCGGGCAAAGGGAATATCAAGGGCCACGCACAGCGCCCAGAGGGTTTCCAGGCTCGGGTTGCCGTTGCCGGACTCCAACTGCGATAACGTTGATTTGGCAATTCCCGCCCGCCGCGCAACTTCAGCAAGGGAAAGGCCAGTGCGCGCGCGTTCACGTACCAGGCTTTTGGCAATCAGGCTAATTGGCTGAGTCATCCAGCCCTCCGTGTTTTTTATAACGAACGTTTCGTTCGTCTTGAAATGCGATTCGGTTGCGTTCATTATAATGGAAAATCGTTCGATATGGCTAAAGAGTATGAAACAGCACTTCGCCAGTCTTAAAGGCGACACCCTCAGAGCAATTGTTTTAGTCTGCCTCGCGGTAGGTATCGTCGGGATGTCCTACGGCTCGCTGGCCGTCGCCTATGGTTTCCCGATTTGGGTCCCCTTTGTGCTTTCGGTTTGCGTCCTGGCGGGGGCTTCAGAGTTTATGTTTATCGGCATTGTCGCCAGCGGCGGCAACCCGCTGGCTGCGGCGGCGGCCGGGCTGCTGGTTAACGCACGGCATATTCCCTTCGGCGTGACGGTTCGCGACCTGGTCGGCCAGCGCGCCGCCAGCTTCCTCGGCTGCCATATTATGAACGATGAAAGCGTAGTGTTTGGTCTGTCGCAGAAAACCCCCGAGCAGCGGCGGGCCGCCTACTGGCTGTGCGGTCTGGGCGTGGCGCTGATCTGGCCGTTGGGGGCGCTCCTGGGCGCGGGGGTCGGCAAACTGCTCCCGGCCCCGGAAACCATTGGCCTCGATGCGGTATTCCCGGCGATTCTGCTGGCGCTGGTTGTGCCAGCCTTTAAAAACCGCACCACGCTAATCCGCGCCTGCAGCGGAGCGGCCCTGTCGCTGGCCTCCGTGCCTTTCGCACCGGTTGGCCTGCCGGTTTTGCTGTCGCTGTTTGGCCTGCTGACGAGGAAAAAATAATGGGCAATATGACGCTATTTATCGCCGGTATTGCGATTCTATCGCTGGGCACCTACTTAATGCGTTTAGGCGGAGCGAAGCTCGGCAGCCGGCTGGCGTTTTCCGAGCGCTCCCAGGCCCTGCTCTCCGATGCGGCAACGGTGCTGCTCTTTTCCGTAGCGCTGGCGACCACCTTTTACGAGGGCGAACATTTTGCCGGGATGGCGCGGGTACTGGGCGTTGGCCTGGCCGTGTTCCTCGCCTGGCGCAAGATGCCGCTGATCGTGGTGATTATCGCCGCCGCCGTGGCGACGGCGCTGCTGCGGATGGCGGGTATCGCCTGACCCGGCCTACGAAACCCGAAATATCAAATAACTACGCAATTCCTGTAGGCCGCGAAAACGAAGCGCCGCCGGGCAGCTGCAGTTAAGGACCTACTGCATTTGTACTTCGAGCCAACGGATAACAGGCGCCATATCCAGCGGTTTTTGATGATCGACGGTAAACACCGGCCCCAGCCGCATAGGTTCCGCCCGCTGCGCCAGCTGGGCCAGCTCAGGGAGATACTCTTCGCCCGGGTGCCCCGGCCTGCGATCCTGCAACCGGCTGGCATAACGCGACACCGCAAGCTCGGGCGAGATGCGGTTCCAGATCTCCAGAACCTTTTCAACGCCTGCTAGCTGCAGCTGCCGCTGCAACGTTTCGCGCGGCTGAAAACCAAACCAGGCGTCAATTAACCAGATACAGCCTGCCGGAGCGTGGCCGACGATCGACCAGATGACTTCATAAGCGGCGCAGCCCAGCTGCCGGTTGAAAGATCTGTCGATTTCGCTAAAGCACGCCATAAACGGCTCTTTAATACCGTCGATAGTCAGCTGCGGCAGATTGAAGGTTGCCGATAGCTGCCTGGTGACGGTGCTTTTGCCCGAGGCGGGAATGCCGTTAATTAAAATCACCGTTTTGCAGCCGGGTGTGAGATGTCTGTTCATAACAACGCGACGACCTCCTCTCTGCTGCTGGCGGCGCGCAGCTTCGCCATGGTCTCGTTATTATCGAGCAGGGCGATAATCGCCCGAATGCCCTCCTCAATATGGGCATTGCTGTCCCGCGCGCCGAACATAATGACAATATCCGCCTTCTCGCTATTGGCAAAATGAATCGGCTTATCTAACACGACCAGGCTAAAACAGTTGCGCCTGACGCCGCATTCCGGCCTGGCGTGGGGGATGGCGACGCCTTCATCGAAAACGTAATAGGCGCCGTGGTTCAGGGTATTATCGATTACCGCCTGACCGTAATCCGCCGAGATATACCCTTTCGCGACCAGCGGGCTGGCCGCCAGATGGATCACTTTCTGCCAGTCGGACTCGGTGACGCCGACCTGAATCGCATCGGCCTCAATAAGCAGTTCTTTTATCGTCATTATCACTTCCTATATATTACGGCGAATAATGTTACGTAACTCATCAATGCGTATAAAAAGCGCATCGATTTCCTCGCGATGCGTATGACTTTTGGCATAGACCGACAACGCCCGGTTATACATCAGCATTAAGGCTTTCTGTATTTCGCCATTAGCCGGGTTGCCCTGTAGTTCCGCTTCCAGTCTGGCTATTTCCCCCGCCAGCTGACGGGACTGTTCGTCATAATCCTGCGGGGGTTGATTCTCTTTTTTCCACAACGTTTTCAAAGATTCAAACATAGCGAGCTCCTCCCTGACGGACAGCAGGGCAACAAAATAAGGTTTAAAATAAGCTTTTATTTAAACAGAGCGATTTTTTCCATTAATACATTGGTGACCGCGTTATTCGCCGGAATTAAAAATTTGCGTACGCTGTCGTTCACTTTGCCTTTTTCAAAGGTGGTTTTACAGCGATCGACCCACTGGACGTTCATTTCAGTGCCGACATTCACTTTGTTAATGCCTTCAGTGACGGCCTGGCGCATATCTTCATCACTGACGCCGGTACCGCCGTGCAGCACTAACGGCACGCCGGTCGCGGCGCTAATCTCTTTTAGCCGCTGATGCTGGATTTGCGCCTTGCCGGTATACAGGCCGTGCACCGTGCCCACGGAGACCGCCAGCATATCCACCCGGGTCTCCTCCACAAAGCGTTTGGCGTCCTCCACCGTGGTGAAGCAGATATCCTCCGCGGCCACGGCTTTGCCGTCTTCCGATCCGCCGATCGCCCCCAGCTCGCCTTCTACCGTGATATTCCGCGGGCGCGCCATCTCCACCACGATGCGGGTGTTGCCGATATTCTCCTCCAGATCCAGATGGGAGCCGTCGTACATCACTGATGTAAATCCGGCATCCATGGCCGTTTCAATGGCGCTAATATCAGAGCAGTGATCCAGGTGCAGGCAGGTCGGCACGTCTTCACTTTCCGCTAATGAACGAACCGCATCCACCAGTAAACGATAGCCGAGATATTCCGCAGTCCCGGTAGAGATTTGAATCATTAATGGGCTATCGCTTTGTTGCGCCGCTTTAAAAAAGGCGGGCAGCATTTCAATACAGTGCAAATTAAATGAGCCAATGGCTTTAAAATCTCTTTCTTGCGCAATTTTCAGAATAGCGTTGAAGTTATACAGACTCATGAACATTTTCCCCTTTCGGCTTAGCTGATTTACCGTTTACGAACCATGCCAGTGCGGCAACAAAAACAATGAACAGGGCGACAAATAGCCAGTTATTCTGGAAGGCGTGGCCTAATACCAGACCGGAACTAATGACGTCCGAATCGCTGAAGGTGACGCCGGTAAAACCGTAGCTTTCCAGCATCGGTACCAAAATGGCGGGCAGGAAGGTGATAAACAGGCCGTGGATCACGCCGCCAATCATCGCCCCGCGGCGGCCGCCCAGCGCGTTGCCGAAGACGCCCGCCGTCCCCCCGGCAAAGAAGTTGGTTAACAGGCCGGGCAGGATCATCGCCAGGCCAAACATGGGAAACACCAGCATGCCGATAATGGAACCGACGGTGGTCGCCAGGAAGCCGACGATCACCGCGTTAGGCGCATAGGGGAACAGAACTGGGCAATCCAGCGCAGGCTTAGCGTCCGGGACAATGCGCATCGCAATCCCGCGAAATGCCGGCACCAGCTCGTTAAGCAACAGACGCACGCCGCTGTAGAGAACGAATACCCCCGCCACAAACTGAATGGACTGCATAAAGGCGTACATCAGGTAGTTAATGCCGTTGGAGAACTGCGCGATATATTCCGGACCCGCCGCAACCGCGGGAATGAGGTACATCGGCACCATCACTACCGCCATCGCGAGATAGGTATCCTGAAGAAACTTAAAGTTATCCGGTAATTCAAGATCTTCCGTTGAGCGGGATCCTTTACCCACCACTTTAGCAACCGCCGCCTGCACCAGATAGCCAATAGTGCAGAAGTGCCCCAGCGCCACGTCATCGGAACCGGTGATGCGCCTGACCACCGGTTGCGCCAGGGCAGGCATCAGTACCGCCATCACGCCGCCGAAAATCCCGCCGGTTAAAATCAGCGGAAGCCCGGTCAGCCCGGCTTTATAGCCAATCACCGCGCCGATAGTCGCCATCCACAGCAGCGCCTGGCCGGTCAGAAAAATATATTTAAGCGGCGTCAGGCGGGCGATAATGATATTGACGGCAAAAATCACCATCAGGGTCAACGCAACTTCGGAACCTAATTCACGGTTGGCTAATCCGGCAATAGCGGCGACATCGGTAATGTAGCCTTTCATGCCAAATCCCTGCGTGAAAATATCGTTAAGGAACGTTAGCGTGGCGACAATAATGTTGATCCCGGCCATCATAATTAAGAAACCGAGCAGCGTTTTAAACGTTCCTTCTGCCGTTTTACCCGCTGATTTTTTTTGCAAAATTAGGCCCAGCATCGCAATAAATGCAATTAATATCGATGCCTGGCCGAGTAAATCTTTGACAATAAACTCTACAAAGCTATTCATAGTCCGCTACCTTCAGATTACGTTCTTTTAAGAATGCGACGATCTTTGCCTCAATTTCGTCTTTATCCGTCAGCTTATGCAGTACCACTACGCGTTTAATTTCCTCCTCACTGGCATCCGCCGTTAATATATCGGCAAAGGTTTTTTGTGTCAGAATCATATCTGATTTAAACGCCCCGGCTTCAGAAATAGTGGTATGTTCAATCTGTGCTGGAATCTCCAGCTTCTTTAAAACCGCCTTCGCCGTCATTTCAATGGCAAAGCTTGAACCGAGGCCGCAGCCACATACGCATAGAATTTTCAGCATGTAGGGTCTCCTCAAATTATATTGAGTTGTTTGGCAAGTTTATAATGATGTCCTTCAGTATCGACCAGACGTTTTTTCATACTAATTAAATCAATCGGAATAGGTTTGTTACTTGAATTAATTATAATGGCTTTATTTTTCATCCCTGACTGAATGCAACGAACCACTTCACTGGCCATAATCGTGCCCTGATAAATCTCTTCGCAGGTCGGATCGCCATTGCGCAAACCGTAGCCAACGATAGTTTTACGAATACGCACGCCAATTTGCGGTTCGAGCTGCTTAATCATGGTATCAATGGCTCCCTGAAATCCGGGAGAGTATTCCCTGGTGTAGCCTTCAGAGCACAGGATCACCACGCTGTTCTGCTGTGTCAGCTTATGCTTCACCCGCTCGGCCAGCGTTTCCAACGGCAGCTGCGATTCCGGGATCAGGGCGACATCGGCGTTACTTTTTATCGCGGATTGCAACGTTAGCTCTCCACAATACCCGCCCAGAATTTCAACCATAAAGACGCGGCCCGGTAATGCTCTTCCGGTATTTCTTAAGCGGGAAACCTCTTTAATAATCTGCTCGCAGGCGGTGGAGAAACCAATCGTATAATCACTGCCGTATACATCATTATCGATAGTCATCCCGACGCCAAAGCAATTAATATCAAATTCACTCAGCGTATTGAGAAACTGCAGGCTACCGTCGCCGCCAGCCATAATCAGCACATCAATGCGCAGTGATTTAATTTTTTTGGCTATTGTTTCATATTCACTACGCAGCAATCGACGGCTGGTGCGCCCGGAGGTAATGATCGGAATTGCGGCAATGGAGAAATCGACCAGATCCCGCCAGGCCACCTCCTGATGGTTTTTATCCAACAGCCCAGGAATTCCACCATTAAAAATAGTGATATCGGCATTCGCCAGTCTGGCGATCTGGAATATAAAATTATTAATTCCTGAAACATCGCCGCCGCTAATAACAATGCCAATTTTCATTGCCCATCTCCGCTGTTTTGCTTGCCCACATTTTTCCCTGAGTTCAAGGGCATTATTTGCAAGGGAGATCACAATATGCTGATAAATCTCTGCCAGCCTAATATTGACAGTGGTTTTATTTGCCTGACTTTTGTGATCAAAATCTCTTTTATAAAATGAGATCGCCTTAACAGTTCTCTTTTTATTTTCTTTTAGATCATCAGGTTACTTGAGGAGATAATTTCGCCGGCGGGCTGCCCCTTTTCACCTTTAAGCCCAGCGATAATGAAAAGGCGGAAATGTGATAAATAGCGCATTTTTTTGCGTCAGGAAGGTTCACGGCGCGTTTATCGCCCCGCTCAGGCAGTCCGGTTCTTCGGCCGCTTGCGCGCGGGGCGCCAGCTTCTACACCCCATCAAATCGGTGGCGATCTTCATCACAATCTAATCAAAACGTAGTTTCATTTTTATCTAATAGCGTAGAAAGTACTCAGTGTCTAATAAAAATAGTAGTGTCTAGTGTCTAAATAGAATCGACGCTATTTTCTACTCTACCCGGGACATTGAAAAATGGCGCTGTCGGCAAAAGAAAAGTTATTCCAGAAAATAGTTACTCATTATGCGCAGAAACCCGCGGGGTTCACGGCTCAGGACTGTGCGGACTTTATGCAGGTTAACCGCAGCGTTATCAGCCATTACCTTAACAGGCTGTGCGATGACGGCCATCTGAGTAAAGAAAATACCCGGCCGGTGCGCTTCTTTGTACAGACCAACGGTAAGGAAAGCGTTCAGGCATCACTCATAGTGTCGAAAAAGCACGACGCCTTTCAGCCGTTGATTGGCGCGCACGGCAGCCTGGCCGAAGCCGTCGCGCTGTGCCGCTCGGCGGTAGATTATCCCGGTGACGGTTTGCCTATCCTGCTCTCCGGGGAGAGCGGCGTCGGCAAAAGCCATCTGGCGACGCTGATTTATCAGTATGCCCTCGATCGCGGCGTTATCGCAGCAGACAAACCCTTCGTTGAGCTTAACTGCGCCGACTATGCCAATAACCCGGAGCTGCTTTCGGCGACCCTTTTCGGCTATATCCGGGGCGCTTTCACCGGAGCCGACCGCGAAAAACGCGGCGCTTTTGATGATGCCGATGGTGGGTTTCTATTTCTCGACGAAGTTCATCGCCTCTCGGCAGAGAACCAGGAAAAGTTATTTCTGTTTATGGACAAGGGGTATTTCTACCGCCTTGGCGATAACCGTACGCGCCATCCGGCGTCGCTGCGCTTTATCTTCGCCACTACGGAAAATATCGATACCGTCCTGCTCAACACCTTCCGTCGCCGTATTCCGGTGCGCGTTACGCTGCCAAACTATATTTCTCGCCCTCTTACCGAGCGCGTCGCGCAGGTCAGCCACTTTTTGCATCAAGAAGCGCGCAGCCTGCGTCGGGATATCCATCTCGATAATCAGCTGATGCATCAGCTGGTTACCTGCCCCGTGCGCGGCAATATCGGGGAGTTAAAAAACCAGATCAAAGTGATGTGCGCCAGCGCCTGGAGCGATAATCGCGAAGCCGAGGTTATTACGCTACGCGGCCCAGCGTCCGGCGGCGAAATAATCCGTATTGCCGCTAATGCGGATAATGGCGCGCTGAGCGCCAGCCAGCTTCTGCCAAAGGCGATGCGCGATGAGGTGATTTTTCGCGACTTTTGCCACAGCGGTAATGTTCTGCTGCTGAATCGCAAAATGGAACAGCTGCTGACCACCGTCAGCGGCGCGATTGCCGCCGAGGCACTGTACCGCGGCTATATCTGGCAGAACACCGTTCACGCTCTCGACGAACTGGAGAGTTTGACCGGTATCTCCTGTAGCCAGGAGATCCGCAAGGCTGTCTGGCTCTGCGTTAGCTATGCGCTACATGACACTGAGGAGACGGTCAACGCAGGCGAACTGCAAACCATTTCCGACTATGTTTCCGCGAAGGCGCGGCTGCTGGCCGAGGAGTGTCTCGCTTTGCTGAGCAAACATGTCACCCAGCAGCCGCTGCCCCTGCTGCTGCCGCTGCTAAGCTGCGCTTTTCATACTCTCGCCGGCGAAGACGATCCGATTCAGGGGATTATCGTTTCCCACGGCCGCGCCACCGCGTCGAGCATTGCCGGTATCGCCAACCAGCTGACCGGGGGTTACTACTTTAAAGCCTTCGACATGGCGAACGCGACGTCGACCAGGGAGATTATCGACCTGCTGATCGCCCATGTTTCCCGTCTTAGGCAGGGGGCGGGGCTGATTATTCTGGTGGATATGGGGTCGCTAAAAGAGATTTACGAAGAGATTAAGCTCCATCTTCATGGTGAGCTGTTGGTTATCAACAACGTCAGCACGGCCATGGCGCTGGATATTGCGGCCAAAATCCAGGACAAGCTGCCGATGGAGGCGATTATTGAGAGCGCAAAAGGGGCGTATGAGGTGGAAACGCGCTACTACGCGGGCGTGTTGCCGGGCAATAAAATCATTATCTCCTGCATCTCCGGCGAAGGGATCTCCCGCAAGCTGAAAGATATCGTCCAGCGTTTCCTGGCCCAGGAGGAGATCGATATCATTACGATGGAGTATGACGATTTGAAATGGAAAATAGCCCACGCCGATCCGGCGCTTAATGGTACACGGCTGATCATTACGACTACCGATCTGGAAGCCGGGTATATTCCGCTACTTAGCGTAGAGCAGCTGATAAAAGAAAAGACACAGGTGTTAAAACGCGATTATTTCAACGGGTTGCTAATGGAAGGCGGTCTGGAGCCCATGATTGATGAAGTGGTCAAGCTGTTTACCGTCGAAGGCGTCGCCAGCCGCCTCAACTTCCTCAATCCGGTGGTGATTATTGATGAAGTCGAAGCGGTCATTAAGCAGTATGAAGCCTTCTATAAAATCCATTTTGAAAGCTATCTGCGCATCAATCTGTTTATGCATATCGCCCTGATGATCGAGCGGGTAATGGTCAACAACGGCGTGCGCCACCGGGAAGAGGCGGAGCTTACGCTGGCGCAGCAGACGTTTGTCGCCGTCCACGACACCTTTTTCCAGGCCCTGAACCGCAAATACAATATCACCCTGCCGCTTACCGAAGTGCTGATGATTTATGAAATCATGGAGCCGTGGATCGGCTTTAACCCCGACCATTAACCCCCGTTGCCAGCGTCGGCTGGCAAACCTGTCGACACTGAATAAATTGCCCATTCAACACTGCAAAAAGCGTCCAAAAAACCTTTTTTATCCTTTAAAAACATACAAATAAAAATCTGGCACGCTGATTGCTTTTTCTTTTTCAGATACCTGAAAAGATGAAGGAATAAGCAATGCGAGAGATGTACATCGCAACCCATGGCCGCTACGCAGAAGGGATAGTGTCGGCATTAAATCTGCTGATTGGCGACGACCATGGCGTCACGCCCGTCTGCGCCTACTGCGGTGAAATTGAGTCAACGGCTGAACTGGCCATCCGCTTTGACGCTATCGCCCGGCAGGCGGCCGGTCGCGGCAATGAGCTGGTGCTCTTTACCGATATGCCCGGCGGGAGCGTCAACAATACCGCCGTACAGATGATGGTCAAATATCCCCACGCGCACGTCATCAGCGGCGCCAGCCTGATTATGTTGATGGAGTTTTGCATGTCGGGACACACCGATACCGCCCTGCGGCTCCAGGACGCATTTGCCGCCGCCAGCGGAGCAATGCAGTACATGAATCTGCTGCCGGAAATTATGGCGGCGCGCCAGGCGACACAGCATAAAACGCAGGACAATATTGATGATTTCTTTGCCGGGGAGGACACCCTGTGACTATCGCACTTGAAGCGCTTGATAGCCGCTACTTCTTACCGCAGCCGGGGCTGGATCGCGCCTGGCTTGACGGGGCCATCGGCGACGTTCTGACCCGGCTCGACGCCATTCTGCCGCGCTTTACGGCAACCTTTCCTGCGGCCAGCGCCAGCTATGGCCGCTACGAAAGCGTGGAAAGAGTCGACTGGACCGAGGGATTCTGGACCGGCATGCTGTGGCTCGCCTGGGAGGTTACCGGCGATGATAAATATCGGGCGGTGGCGGAAAGCCTGCTCGATAGCTTTGAAGAACGTCTCGATAAGCAGATTAAAGTGGATACCCACGACCTGGGCTTTCTCTATCTCCTCTCCTGCGTTAACGCCTGGAAGCTCACCGGCAACCTGCGCGCACGCGAACTCGCCCTGCGCGCGGCCGAGCTGCTCTATCGCCGCTTTAACGCCACGGCGGGCGTCATTCAGGCGTGGGGAGATTTAAATGACCCGGCGCGTCAGGGGCGAATGATCATCGACTGCAACCTCAATGTTCCGCTGCTTTTTTGGGCCGCCAACGAAACCGGTAACCAACGGTGGCGCGATGCGGCCTGCTGTCATCTGGCGCAGGCCGCACGCTATCTGGTGCGTGGAGACGCCTCTACTTTTCATACATTCTATATGGATGTTCATAATGGCAAGCCGCTACGCGGGGATACGCACCAGGGGTTCAGCGATAGCTCCTGCTGGTCGCGCGGTCAGGCATGGGGAATTTACGGTTTTGCGCTGGGATATGCCCACACCGGCGATGCCTGGCAGCCCGAGCTCTCTCGCCGCCTGACGCACTATTTTCTTAATCGCCTGCCGGAAGACTTTGTCTGCTATTGGGATCTGATTTTTACTGCCGAAAATAACCAGTATCGGGACACTTCCGCCGCGGCGATAGCCGTCTGCGGTCTGGCGGAACTGCTGAAGCTGTTACCGCTCACCGACCCGCTGCGCCCGGCCTACGGCAACGCCATCGAACTGATAATGCGCAATTTACGCGAGCATTACTTTGCCCACGCGCAGGACGGCCTGCTGCGCGAAGGCGTGTATAACTTTGGCCGCAATATGGGCATTAACGAACCTAACCTCTGGGGCGATTACTTCTATTTCGAAGCCCTGGTTCGCCTTTCCCGCGTCTGGACACCCTACTTTTGCTAACTGGAGCTACACCATGATTTCTTTAGTACGTATTGACGATCGTTTAATCCACGGACAGGTTGCCGTGGTCTGGACCAAGCATCTGGGCGTGAACCGCATCCTGGTCGCCAATGACCAGATCGTGAATAACGAAGTGCAGAAAATGTCGCTGCGCATGGCGGCTCCCGATACTGCAAAGTGCGCCATCATGGCGGTAAAGGATGCAGGCGATGTGCTTAACGACCCGCGTTCGGAAGCTATGAAAATTATGGTGATCGTTAACAACGCCACCGACGCCCGTCGGCTGGTCGAGCAGGTGCCGGGAATTAAAACGCTAAACGTCGCTAACTTCGGGCGCATTACCGACAATCTGGCGGCAAAAAAGCGCATTAGCGATACCGTCTATGTGACGCCGGAAGATGTGGCGGATTTCCACGCCATCGCCAACCGCGGCGTTGCCGTTGAATACCAGGTCCTGCCTTCTCATCCGGTAAAAAACCTGATTGAGATGCTGGGCAACGCCGCCAGCTAAACGAGGTCGCTATGTTAACTTCCGCAATTCTTGTTGCTGTCATTATGTTTCTGGTGAAAACCGCCGACCATACTCTGGGGCAACCGCTGATCGAACGCCCGCTCATTTGCGGCGCGCTGGTGGGTCTGGTGCTGGGAGATTTGCAGCAGGGGATTATCATCGGCGCCACGCTGGAGCTGATTTTCCTTGGCACCATCACCATCGGCGGCTCGGTTCCTGCCGATCTGGCGGTGGGTTCAGTGCTGGCAACCGCTTTTACGATCCTGACCCACGCCGAACCGCCGGTGGCCGTTGCGCTGGCGCTGCCGATCAGCCTGCTGGCGGTGTTTGTTTATCAGGTGCTGAAGCTGGTCTATACCGCCCTGGTTGAAAAATACGATGCGCTACTGGAACAGGGACGTGACCGCGCGGCGCTGGGTCTGACACTCGGTATGACCTTTTTTTACGGCGTCCCCTTCGCCCTGATCGCCTTTTTTGGCGTGCTCTTTGGCACCGAGGTCATCCGCAGCCTGGTCGAGAACATTCCGGGTACGGTCATGCGCGGCATGACGGCGGTTGGCGGCATTCTCCCGGCTCTCGGGTTCGCCATTCTGCTGAAGGCGTTGTGGAACCGTAATATTGCCGCCTTCTTTTTTATCGGTTTTGCGATGGCGGCTTATTTGCAGCTGCCGATTATGGGGATCGCAATTATCGCGGCCTCGGTAGCGGTCTATCTGTGCTTTAACGAATTCAATCAACTTAAAGCGAATAAACAAACGGCAACGGCGGCTGCGCCCGCTTCAGTCGACGATAAGGATGGGTTCTTCAATGACTGATATCCAGACACCAGGCGTTAGCGCTTACGCCGATGATAAAAGCGAGAAAAAGCTTTTCCGTCAGCTTTTTATCCGCCAGTTTCCGCTGCTGGGGTCGATGAACTTCACCCGTATGGAGGGATTAAGCTACGGCTGGGCGCTGGCGCCGATGCTGAAGAAAATCTACGCCAACGACCCGCACCGTTATCTTGAATCGCTTAAGCGAAACAGCCAGTTCTTCAATACCAACCAGCATCTGGCGCCGTTTATTATGGGCCTGACGCTGTCTATGGAAAAAGAGAACGCCGCCAACCCGAACTTTGATACCTCGAGTATTAACGGCATCAAAGTGGCCTTAATGGGGCCATTTGCCGGGGTAGGCGATTCATTTTTCTACGGCGTGCTGCGTATTATCGCCACCGGGATCGCTATTGGCCTGGCGTCGCAGGGCAATCCGCTTGGACCGCTGCTGTTCCTGCTGATTTACAATATTCCCAGCTATCTGCTGCGCTATTACGGCGGCGTGATGGGCTACCGCTTAGGCTCGAAATATATCGCCGAAGCGACGCAGTCGGGACTGCTGAGCTGTATAACGAAAGCGTCGTCGATTATGGGATTGATGATGGTGGGGGCGATGAGCGCCAGCATGGTGAAGTTCACCACTACCTTTAAAACCACCATCGCCGGGCAGCCCTTTGTGCTGCAGGAGATCCTCGACAAAATTTGCGTTGGCTTAATTCCTCTGCTTTTAGTCCTGGGCTGCCTGAAACTACTGAATAAAAAGGTTAGCCCGAATAAGGTATTAATTATGCTGATTGTCTTTGGCTTTGCGGCCGCAGGCGTTGGGATTATTTAATGCTTCACCCGGCTCCCTTTAATGAAAGGGAGCCATTTTTTCCGGAGTCTCTATGACCTGGCACGCCGCTCTATTCTCTGGTCACCCGGAGAAGTTTCATCAGGTTTATCAGCCGCTCTTTGTTGCCGACATATCGTCACGCATCAGCCTTTACCCTGAATTAATTACGCCAGACAATATCGACGCCCATCTTGCACACTTAAAAAACATCGAGGTTATATTTTCCACATGGGGAATGTTCACCCTGACTGAAACACAGCTTGATAAGCTCCCTAACTTAAAGGTTATCTTTTATGCGGCCGGAGCGACTGAGTATTTTTCCACGCCGTTACTCGCACGCGGGATAAAAGTGGTCAGCGCCTGGCAGGCAAACGCCATTCCCGTCGCGGAGTTTTGCCTCGCACAGATCCTGCTGGGCTGTAAAGGCTATTTCCGTAATCAGCGAGAATATACTGGCCCAGAATTTTTTTCAGCATTGGCAAATAATCATACGGCGCCGGGAAACTATCAGGAGCGCGTAGCACTCATCGGTGCTGGTGCAATATCGCAGACCCTACAGCGATTATTGCAGCCATTTTATCTTGAAGTCCTGATGATTCCATCACGGCCTGAAAAGCGGGTTTGCTCCCTTGAGCAGGCCTTTTCCAGCGCAATGGTCATCAGCAACCACCTTCCCAATCGGGAAGATAATATTGGCGTACTTAACGGTGATCTCTTCTCCCTTATGCGCCCTGGCGCCGTATTTATCAATACCGGCCGCGGACTTCAGGTTAACGAACAGGAGCTGATTAGCGTTTTGCAGCAACGGCCTGACCTGACGGCTTTGCTGGACGTCACCAAACCGGAACCGCCGCAAGCAGGTTCTCTCCTCTATTCGCTACCGAATGTGCAATTAACCAGCCATATTGCCGGAGCATTAAATAATGAAACTCGCCGTCTGGTTCAGTGTGTACTGGATGAATTTCAACGCTGGCTACAGCATCAGCCACTCCGGTACGCTATTACAAAACCGTTATGATAAGTACCTAGTTTACTATATTAGATCCTCGACGCAAATACACAAACAGAGTCAGTGTCGAATAGCGGTTAAACACATTAAACTCAACACCATGTATTTTAAGAACTTTATTTTATGGCACAGCAATTGCTATTTAATAAATGTCTTTTATTGTTTCATCGAAATAACGAAATTCTATAAATCCTACAGGAATAAAAATGAAAACATTAAACACGCTTTTAATCGGCATACCGCTATCTTGCTTTACGCTAAATACGTTTGCCGCGGCAACCTGGGTTGATAATCGCTACGCACATACTACAGCTTCGGAGAAAAATCAGTATAAAATTGGCCTTGGTCATATATTTGATAATGGCGCAGGCGTGCTGGCCTCAGCAATGTACGACCTCGGACAAGATTTTAATCAAATGAAAAGCTCGTTCCAGGAGTTTGAAGGCTGGTATCCGATCCCGCTTAATGAAAAATGGACGCTGACGCCGGGCGGATTAACCGATATTGATAATAAAGGAACAAAACTGGCTCCTTATATCAGTCTCGATTATAAAATCAGTAAAACCTTAAGTTTTAGCAGCCGCTATCGCTATAACCATATGACCCATAAAGACCGAGATTACAACGGCTATATGGATTATAACGACAGCCATCAGTTTGACCTGTACCTTAATTACCAGGCGACCGAGAAACTGTGGCTCCAGCTGAACCCGGAGTTCTTCGTCAACACAAACGACTTCAATGCCTCAAATGGGCAGAAAACCCACTGGGAGCCAAGTATTGTGGCGCGCTACCGGGTCGATAAACACTGGCTCCCCTATGCGGAAGTCGCCTGGCTCGATCAGGATCAGAATCACGACGATCAGGTGCGATTCCGCCTCGGCATTCGCTATTACTTCGATTAAACGCCGTAAAGGGCAGCTTCGCTGCCCTTCTGGTGTCGCCCGCAGGGCTTACTGCAAACGCACGATAAACGGTGAGAATATGGCGCTGCCTTTGACGTTTTCACGCTCACTACGGGCATAAATACCCATACGCGCGCCGATCCATTTTCCCGCTCCGGCGGAAAACTGCGGTGTCACCTGCCGCCATTCACGCTGCGCAAGCCGATAACGAAAATGGACCACCCCGTCATAGTCCACCTGAAACCCTAGCTCAATCTCCTTGCAACCGGTGACCTCCTCAAGTCCAATGGATTGTTGATGCGTTTCACCGCGATCGTCTATCCATCCGTGGCATAGCGCGAGCTGCAAATTCGCCGTACGGTACGTCACGCACAGTGCGGCAAAGCGCTGACCGTAAATCGCGATCCCCGCTTCATCGCCATCCTGAAAAAACATCGGTTCAACCGCGGTCTGCACATCAAAACGTTCAGCGGGAAACTTTTGCAGCAGCAGTTGAGGTAAGCGATAGAGGCTGATATAGCCAGAGGTTAGCGCGCAGCGCAAGCGTAACCCTTGCTGATGAGGCGTGAGCCAGTGGCGCTGGGGGTTTGCCTGCCATTGCCACTGAAGACCGGGTTGGCCGTGCCGGAAATCGTCGCTGGTCTGTAAACAGCACGGCGCAACGGGCAATGCGGGTAAACGATGCAGGCTGACGGGCTGACCTTTACCGGTGTCATTAAGCCTCTCGCCAATTTGCGGCCAACCGTCAGCGCCCCAGCAAAGCGGCTGAAGATGCACTATCCGGCCATACACGCCTTTGTCCTGAAAGTGGAAAAACCAGTTTTCACCGTTCTCCAGTTCAACCCATGCCCCCTGATGAGGACCATTTATCGGCGAATTCCCCTGATGCAGGACATCGCGACTTTGCCATGGACCACATAGCGTCGGGGCACGCATGACCGTTTGCCAGCCTCGCTTGACGCCGCCGGCCGGGGCGAATATCCAGTATTCGCCATTGCGCTTATATAATTTGGGGCCTTCCAGAGTGGGATGCGAGGGCGTTCCGTCAACAACGATCCGGCCGTTATCCAGCAACCGGGATGCATCCGGCGCCATTTCAAAAAGCTGGAGCTTATTTTTCACCCCGCTGCGGCTAAAAGCAAAAGCGTGAATCAGCCAGGCTCGTCCATCATCGTCCCAGAACGGGCAAGGGTCTATCCAGCCGGGGGAAGCTTTCAGACAATAGGGTTCGCTCCACTCGCCTAACGGATCCCGGGCGTGGGAAACAAAAATACCCTCGTCGGGCAAACTGTAGAAAACCCAGAACAGGCCCCCATGAAAACGTATGGAAGGCGCCCAAATCCCCTTTCCCGGCTGAACGCTGTCATATTCCGGCGATGGCAGACGTTTAACAATATGATTAACGATTTGCCAGTGGATGAGATCGCGTGAGTGGAGAAGCGGTAAGCCGGGTAATTGATGGAAACTGGAAGCCACCATCCAGAAATCATCGCCTGTGCGAATAACATCGGGATCGGCGTAATCGGCATGAATCACGGGGTTTTTATAGAACAGCGGCATAGCGGGAACCTTTTATTGTCGACTGTTCATCGTGTTGCAATAAGCGGACCACCGAATAAAAAGACTTAATTAACAATAAAATAAACATGCCTTCAGACACAAAAAAAGCGCCCCTTGGGCGCTCTTTCGACAGTAGCTTTACGCTTATTTATTCAGTTCCGCAGTCATGTGCACGCGGTTACCGGTAAACGCTTCGGTAATTTTGTAAGACGATGCGCCTGCGGCCTGGGCCTGAGCGGCGATTTTCGCTTCCGCACCGTCCATCGTTGCGGCGGTTGCGGTTACGGTTTCCGCAGCGAAGGAACCAAAAGAAGCGGCCAGAGCGATAACTGCGACAAAAGTTTTGATGCTTTTCATGATATAAACCCTTTACGTTAGTTGTTTGAATAAGGCGCCGTGCCTTGATGTGATAAATAGTAGCTCGCACATCGTCAAACAAAAAGCGGAAGGATTTGTTGTCATCATTCAAAAAAATTGACTTAAATTTAACCCGCGATTAACCGCTGCGGATGCGTGTAAACGGTCGCCCTGCCCGGCTTGCAGAATCCCACCAGCGTCAGGTTACAGCGCTCGGCAACGTCAACCGCCAGCGTGGTCGCGGCAGAGACCGCAAAGAGGATTTCCACCCCGCACATAGCTGCCTTCTGCACCATCTCATAGCTGGCGCGGCTGGAGACCAGTGCCGCGCCGTTCTGCCAGGCGCCTTCTGACTCCGCGCGGTGTCCCAGGAGTTTGTCCAGCGCCACGTGGCGACCAACATCTTCATGGCCGCCCGCGAGCTCGCCGGAAGGACTAACCCAGGCCGCGGCATGAGTACAGCCGGTAAGGCGGCCTATCGGCTGAAAATCATGCAGGTGCGCCAACGCGCGATCGAGATTCGCCAGATCGAACGCTTGGGTAAAGGGTAGCGGCTGTACGGGCTTGCCGATATCGTTGAGCTGCTCAACGCCGCATACGCCACAGCCGGTGCGCCCGGCTAGCGCGCGACGGCGCTCTTTCAGCCCCATAAAGCGGCGGCTGGAAAGCTCGATTTGCACTTCCAGGCCGTTACAGGCCTGAATGACGTCCATACCATAAATCTCGCCCCGGTTTTCGATAATCCCTTCGGATAAGGAAAAGCCGACGGCGAACTGCGCCAGGTCTTTCGGCGTCGCCATCATCACCACGTGCGAGATGCCGTTATAGACCAGCGCAACGGGTACCTCTTCAGCTAACTCGTCTGGCTGAGGATGTTGCAAATTTTGGCGCTTCCAGAGCGATACCTGGCGATAACCTGTGATATCAATCACATTTTCGATTTGTTCAAGAGGCTTCTTGTTCACTTTGTCTTAACCGTATTGGAACAGGCATACACACAATGTGGTATTCTGTTTATATCCCTTCGGGAACGAGGGAAATTACCCCTAATTCTGAACCTTTGCGGCTCTTACCGCAAAGCAAATAACTATACGTGACAATGTCGAAACAAGGAGCGAACCATGCAGGTCAGCAGAAGGCAGTTCTTTAAGATCTGCGCTGGCGGTATGGCAGGAACCACGGCGGCGGCGCTGGGCTTTGCGCCCGGTTTAGCGCTCGCGGAAACACGGCAGTACAAGCTGCTGCGCACCCGCGAAACCCGTAACACCTGCACTTACTGTTCCGTTGGCTGTGGGCTGTTAATGTACAGCCTCGGCGACGGCGCAAAAAATGCCAAAGCGTCTATCTTCCATATCGAAGGTGACCCGGACCATCCGGTCAACCGTGGCGCGCTCTGCCCTAAAGGGGCCGGACTGGTGGACTTTATCCACTCCGAAAGTCGCCTGAAATTTCCAGAATACCGTGCGCCAGGCTCCGATAAATGGCAGCAAATCAGCTGGGATGAAGCGTTCGACCGCATCGCTAAGCTGATGAAAGAGGACCGCGACGCCAACTTTGTCGCGCAGAATAGCGAAGGCACCACCGTCAACCGCTGGCTGACCACCGGTATGCTGTGCGCCTCCGCCTCCAGTAACGAAACCGGTTATTTAACCCAGAAATTTACCCGCGCGCTCGGTATGCTCGCGGTCGACAACCAGGCGCGCGTCTGACACGGACCAACGGTAGCAAGTCTTGCTCCAACATTTGGTCGCGGTGCGATGACCAACCACTGGGTCGACATCAAAAACGCCAATCTCGTGGTGGTGATGGGCGGCAACGCCGCTGAAGCACACCCGGTTGGATTCCGCTGGGCGATGGAAGCCAAGATTCACAACGGCGCGAAGCTGATTGTGATCGATCCGCGCTTTACGCGTACCGCGGCGGTGGCTGATTTCTATACCCCAATTCGTTCCGGTACTGACATTACCTTCCTGTCAGGCGTCATCCTGTACCTGCTGAACAATGAAAAAATCAACCGTGAATATACCGAAGCCTATACCAACGCCAGCCTGATCGTGCGTGAAGATTACAGCTTTGAAGACGGTTTGTTCAGCGGCTACGACGCCGAAGCCCGCAAGTACGATAAAACGTCCTGGAACTATGAGCTGGATGAAAACGGCTTTGCCAAACGCGATACCACGCTGCAGCATCCGCGCTGCGTATGGAACCTGCTGAAGCAGCACGTTTCCCGCTATACGCCGGAAGTTGTCGAAAACATCTGCGGAACGCCAAAAGCTGACTTCCTCAAAGTCTGCGAGTACATCGCGGAAACCAGCGCGCACGATAAAACCGCGTCATTCCTGTACGCGCTGGGCTGGACGCAGCACTCCATCGGCGCGCAGAACATTCGCACCATGGCGATGATCCAGCTGCTGCTCGGCAATATGGGCATGGCGGGCGGTGGCGTAAACGCCCTGCGCGGCCACTCCAATATTCAGGGCCTCACCGACCTGGGGCTGCTGTCGCAGAGCCTGCCTGGCTATATGACGCTGCCGAGCGAGAAACAGACTGACCTGCAAACCTACCTCGCCGCCAACACGCCGAAACCGCTGTTGAAGGACCAGGTGAACTACTGGGGTAATTACCCGAAATTCTTCGTCTCCATGATGAAGGCCTTCTTTGGCGATAAAGCCACGGCGGAAAACAGCTGGGGCTTTGACTGGCTGCCGAAGTGGGATAAGGGCTACGACGTCCTGCAATACTTCGAGATGATGAACCAGGACAAAGTGAACGGCTATATCTGCCAGGGCTTTAACCCGGTAGCCTCGTTCCCGAACAAAAACAAGGTTGTCGCGTCGCTGTCGAAGCTGAAGTTCCTGGTGACCATCGACCCGCTCAATACCGAAACATCCACCTTCTGGCAAAACCACGGGGAGTCGAACGACGTCGATCCGACGAAAATCCAGACCGAAGTGTTCCGCCTGCCGTCCACCTGCTTCGCCGAAGAGAACGGTTCTATCGTCAACTCCGGCCGCTGGCTGCAGTGGCACTGGAAAGGCGCGGACGCCCCGGGGATTGCGACCACCGACGGTGAGATCCTCGCCGGTATCTTCTTACGGCTGCGCAAGATGTACGTCGAACAGGGCGGACCGGCGCCGGAACCGGTGCTGAACATGACGTGGAACTATGCCACGCCGCATGAACCAGCGTCGGAAGAAGTGGCGATGGAGAGCAACGGCAAGGCGCTGGCAGACATTATCGACCCGGCAACCGGGGCGGTGATTGTCAAGAAGGGCCAGCAGCTCAGCTCATTTGCGCAGCTGCGCGATGACGGCACCACCTCCAGCGGCTGCTGGATCTTCGCCGGTAGCTGGACGCCTGACGGCAACCAGATGGCGCGTCGCGATAACGCCGATCCGTCTGGCCTCGGCAATACGCTGGGCTGGGCATGGGCGTGGCCGCTCAACCGCCGCATTCTGTATAACCGCGCCTCCGCGGACCCGCAGGGTAAACCGTGGGATCCGAAGCGCCAGCTCCTGAAATGGGACGGCGCGAAGTGGGGCGGCGTGGACATTCCAGACTACAGCGCCGCAGCGCCGGACAGCGATGTCGGACCGTTCATCATGCAGCCGGAAGGGATGGGGCGTCTGTTCGCTATCGATAAGATGGCGGAAGGGCCGTTCCCGGAACACTACGAGCCGTTTGAAACGCCGCTGGGCACTAACCCGCTGCACCCGAACGTGGTCTCGAACCCGGCCGCGCGCGTCTTTAAAGGCGACCTTGAGCAGATGGGCAAAGCGGATAAATTCCCTTACGTCGGCACCACTTACCGCCTGACCGAGCACTTCCACTACTGGACCAAGCACGCGCTGCTTAACGCCATCGCGCAGCCGGAACAATTCGTGGAGATCGGAGAGAAGCTGGCGAACAAGCTGGGCATCGCTCATGGCGATACCGTGAAGGTCTCCTCTAACCGCGGCTATATCAAAGCCAAGGCGGTGGTGACCAAGCGTATTCGCACGCTGAAAGCGGACGGTAAGGATATCGATACTATCGGTATTCCGATTCACTGGGGCTACGAAGGCGTGGCGAAGAAAGGGTTTATCGCCAATACCCTGACGCCGTTTGTCGGTGATGCGAACACGCAGACGCCGGAGTTCAAGGCTTTCCTCGTGAACGTGGAAAAGGCGTAACGGAGACGAATTATGGCTTATCAATCGCAAGACATTATCCGTCGTTCCGCGACTAACGGCTTCACCCCCGCGCCCCGCGCGCGGG